>Ga0105053_10000046_pt1 | contig 122813 bp, 120 predicted proteins | sample BON01_FD_78093 | JGI IMG/M metagenome (GOLD analysis project Ga0105053, IMG submission 78093) | Freshwater microbial communities from Lake Bonney liftoff mats and glacier meltwater in Antarctica - BON-01 | ecosystem: Environmental > Aquatic > Freshwater > Ice > Glacier meltwater | place: Lake...
AAAATATGTCTGTTAATTTGTTCATGAGCCTGTTTTCCTTTCATTAAAATCTTTGTCGTAAAAGATCTGATCGGTTAACAGGCTTTTAGTTCCCTTGTCTTAAACAGGATTCAGGTTAGATAACTAGTTGTTATTTCATTGCGAGATAGGACTTATAAAGTATGAAACTTTCATTTTATTTAAGATATGCAGAAGACGTTATTATACCCATTATTAGGCATTGACTGAAAATGACCTCCGCAGATATGCCTTCATTTAGACTAATGCAGTTTCAGCTTACTTTACTAAGCTACTATCACAGCCAAAACCAACCGCCTTCAGCGATAAGCTGGCATAATAAACTAGCTACTTGTTCGTTTTGTTTTAACTGCTGCCAATCAGTAATTGTTAATTCGTTTTGTTCAGTTAGCCTCGCTAGATGCGTGACACCTTTGACGCTAACCGGATAGGCTTCACCCGCTAGAAATAACTGGCCGCCTTGTTCATTAGCCGTCCATGCAAAGCGACAATAAGCATTTCTTTGTAAAATATCACCTTGCTCAAACAGTCGGCTAACCTCATCGATTGTTGGTAAGTCAGTAAATGACTCTTCAACTATCGCTGATAAACTGACTTTAGTTTCGGTTACAAACTTACCTAATGCACTGGCTAAAACTGGTTCAGCTACATCAATTGCTTGATGTAGCATCGCTTTCAATCTGGCGATAGCCTGCACATCAATCTCAGCGCTATGAGGCGATAACGTTAAATCGGAATCGTTATACCTTATTTTTCCTAGGTCTTGTTCCAGCATCGTATTGACTACAGCATCCAATAGTTCTACCTGCGATGGTGCACGAAAACCAATGGAATAGGTCATACAGTCATTCATTGCCACGCCGTGATGAGCAAAGTGTGGTGGGAGATATAACATATCACCGGATTGTAAATCCCAAGTTTGAGCGGGGGTGAATTCGGATAAAATCTGTACCTCGAGTCCATCCATTATTGCGGCATCATTTAATGGCGTATCACCTATTTGCCAGCGACGGATTCCTAGTCCCTGTAATAAGAAGACATCATATCCATCAGTATGCGGGCCGACAGTGCCATGCTCAGGCGCGTAACTAATCATCAAATCATCACGTCGCCAATCAGGAAGAAACCGAAATGGATCTAATATATATTGTAGTTCGGGCAAATGTTTATCAACATCTTGAACTAACATCGTCCAATGTGTAGCAGGTAAGCGGCCAAAAACATCTTCTGACAACGGACCATTTGTTACTTGCCACGGACCATCTGGGCCATTTTCTTCAATCAACCGAGATTCAATTTCTGGCTCACCTGCTAAGCCAGCCAAATCTTCTGGGCTGATGGGTGATTCAAAATCAACAAATGCTTGTCTAATCAATAATGGTTTTTTTTGCCAATATTCATCTAAAAATTGCTGTTGGCTCATGCCCGTATTAAAAAAGTTAGTCATAATATTTATCGGAGAATCTCAACTTGAAATACAACATTATCAACACTGTTAATTTTCACTTTGGTGCCTACCGGACAATCTTCGCCCTCAACTTTCCACGTCGAATCATCTACTTTTACTTTACCGTGACCATCTACAATAGGTACTTGTAGGGTGATAATTCGACCCACATATTGTTCACCTCGACGATTAAGTAAGGGCTCATCTGAGCTAAGTGGATTATTTTTATAATAAATTTTCCAAGCAACAATGCTGGCAACTGATAATAAAGCGAAAACAAACACCTGATACTCCCACTGCATTTCAGGCATAAAATACATGGCAAGACCGGTTATAAATGCAGCTACCCCCATCCACAAAGCAAAAAATGTAGGGGCTAATATTTCAATGATGATAAGTACAACAGCGAGAATCCACCAATGCCAAAAATCAGGTGCAAATAATTCCATCGTTAACCTTCCTTCTTAAAGGCTTCTTTCGCCAACTCCGCGATACCGCCTAAAGAACCAATTACACTGCTTGATTCCAGCGGCATAAATATCACTTTGCTATTACTTGCTGAGGCCATATCTTTAATGGCTTCAACATATTTTTGGGCAACGAAATAATTGATCGCTTGAATATTACCTTTAGCAATGGCTTCTGATACCACAAAAGTAGCCCTTGCTTCAGCCTCAGCTGAACGCTCACGTGCTTCAGCATCACGAAATGCTGCTTCTTTACGTCCTTCTGCATCTAACATTATCGATGCTTTTTCACCTTCAGCTTTCAAAATTGCTGATTGACGAAGTCCTTCCGCTTCAAGAATATTAGCGCGTTTGACTCGCTCAGCTTTCATTTGTCGGCCCATCGCTTCAACTAAATCAGCGGGAGGTGCAATATCTTTAATCTCAATTCGCGTTACTTTAACGCCCCAAGGTGTCGTTGCATCATCAACTACATTTAATAGACGCGCATTAATTTCATCACGTTTGGATAATAGTTCATCTAAATCCATTGATCCCATGACGGTACGAATATTGGTTTGCGTCAAATTTAAAATCGCATTGTGCAAATCACTCACTTCATAGGCTGCTTTTGCGGCATCAACTACCTGAAAAAACACTACACCATCAACTCGTACCATCGCATTATCTTTAGTAATAATTTCTTGCGATTCAACGTCAAGCACCTGTTCCATCATATTGATTTTTGCGCCAATACTGTCTAAAACGGGGACAATTACATTAAATCCTGGCCGTAAAGTACGTGTATAACGTCCAAAACGTTCTACTGTATATTCGCGCCCTTGCCGCACGGCTTTCACGCCCATCAGTATAGTAATAACGGCGAGCACTAGAAAAAAGAGTACAAATGCTGAGAAACCTGCCATGTCGTGTCTCCTAAACTTTATGACAAAAATTGTAAGCTTGATAATAACGCAAAATGATAATGCTTGGACTTTTTCCGTTTAAAGCCTGACAATAAGGACACACTATATAACTGTACTTTAGCCATGAAAAAACTTTCTGCCACTCATTTTATCACTGCATTTATTTTATTGCTGACCAGCATCCAGTCCCATGCCGATCAATGGTATCACGTTGAATTGATTGTATTTGAGCAACTCAGCACTGGCACAGATGAACAATGGCCAGCGATGTCAGGTAACGATATAACTGCGAGCTTAGCGCCTGGAATGTCTACCTCAAATATTCAGCCCGCGACCAACAATACATTGAATAGTTTAGCCTCGCGTTTAAGTAGTTCCTCACAATATCGCGTCCATTATCACCAAGCTTGGCAACAGTATATTATGAGAAAAGGTGGCGCTAAGGCGGTTAAAATCTCATCCGCGAATGGCCTAATTGAAGGAACTGTTCGTCTTGATAAATCCACCTATCTTCACGCATCATTAGATTTATGGCTAAAACAAAATGCGGGTCAGAAGAATAGTTGGTCTGATGGCTCACCTACTAGTAAGGATATCAACTCGCCTCGTAACCCACATTTAGTAGAGTCACGTCGCATTCGCAGTAATGAATTAGATTTTTTTGATCACCCTAAAATGGGGGCATTATTAAAAATTACGCCCATTAAAACACCGGCAGCTGTGCAAGCGAATTGATAGAACGTTTACAACACTAATTATCGACTTTACAAACTTTATTGTGAACAAATAACGTCAGCAAGGAGCAGCTTAACCTGTGTCATGCCCCCCGCTAGTGTTTGTTCTATCTGAGCCATAGTAATCAGACCGTCACCTAATCCAGCCGCCCAATTCACCACTAATGCACAACTGGCATAAGCAATATTCAATTCACGTGCTAATGCTGCTTCAGGCATACCCGTCATTCCGACCATTGCGCAACCATCTTGTGCCATCCGCTTAATTTCCGCTGCACTTTCTAAGCGAGGACCTTGGCTTGCGCCATATGTTCCACCATCAATGATCTTAGTTTTATTGTTTAGCCCTGATTGCAGTAATGACTGACGAAGACTCTCATCATAGGGATAACTAAAATCGATATGGTTATCTACTGAAAAGTTCTCACTATAAAAGCTTTGTTCTCGACCATAGGTATAGTCAATAATTTGATCTGGCACTACTAATATACTTGGTACTAAATCCTGCCGTATCCCACCTACTGCTGCCACAGCGATAATGCTATCGACGCCTAATTGATGTAAGGCCCAGATATTAGCGCGGTAGTTAATTTTATGCGGTGGAATCGTATGATTAGCGCCATGTCGCGGTAAAAAAAATACTGTTTTACCGTGCAGTTCACCCTCTAAAATATCGTTAGATGGCAATCCAAATGGTGTTGATACGGTATGCTGTTCGATAATATTTAACCCGTCTAAAACACTTAAACCGGTACCGCCAATAATAGCTAATTTACCCATTATTCATCCTCCTTGACCGCATATATTCCGGGAGCATTTCGCCAATAACCTCGATAATCCATTCCAAAACCAAACACGTAACGATCAGGTATAGTTAACGCAACAAATTCTGGTGGCATACCGACCTTATTGTCATGCAACTTTTCAATCAATGTCACACATTTGACCGATCTAGCGCCAGCTTGTTCGCAATAGCTTCGCAAATTCTGCAAGGTAATACCTTCATCATAAATATCTTCTATCAGCAAAATATCTCTATTTTCTAGCGCAGTAAGCGGCAAATGATGCCATATCAGTTCACCACCTACTGTTTTATCACCGTAGCGGCTAGCGTGAATATAGTCTAACTCTAGCGGGAAATGTAGTTTAGGCAGTAAATGGCCGGCAGTGATAACCGATCCGTTCATCACACATATCAACAGAGGATTAAGATCAGCATAGTATGCTGCTAATGTCGCTGCAACGCGTTCAAGGGCGGCATCAATCTCAGTCATTGAATACAAACATTCCGCTGTATCAAAAACCTGCTGTAACTGTTTCATATATTTCTCAAGGTTTCTTGTGGTTCAGCTATTATAATGGGATTTTTTGTCTTTAAGGGGTTAAAAAATGCGCCGATTTTGGCCGCTTTTTTTATTTTTGATCATTTTTGTCGTAGCACTGATCGGTGTCAATTCCCAATCTACCACTAAATCATCATCCAATAAATTACCACAACGCATCATTAGCCTAGCACCCAGTATTACTGAAACTCTATTTGCACTCGGTTTAGGTGACAATGTTGTGGCCGTGACCGACTATTGTGACTTTCCTGTTGAGGTAAATAATCTCCCTAAAGTAGGCGGGTTTATCAATCCTAATCTAGAATCCATAGTTACTCTACAACCCGATTTAGTGATTTTACTCGCAAATCAATCACGTGTTGTTGAACAATTACTACAGCTGAGTATCACAACATTGCCTGTTCTCAATACATCGCTGGATGATATAAAACATACTATCTATGCCATCGGCCAACAGACTCGGCATCAGCAACAGGCCAATGAATTACTCAATGAAATCAACCAGAAAATAGCCTTTATCGCTGAAAAAACAAAAGGCTTAGCGCGTCCTACAGTGATGATAACTATGGGTCATAGCATTGATTCGGAACACATGAAACAAATCTTTATTGCCGGACAGCATGATTTTTATAATGATTTAATCACTCTCGCGGGCGGCCAAAATGTCTATCAAGCACAGCAACCTAACGTGCCATCCCTAGCCATAGAAGGCATCATGCGACTTAATCCGCAAATTATTTTTGATATTTATCCTGAACCAGATGACCACAATTCAGATCTAGATCACGTGTTAGGTCAATGGCATAGCTTAAAGTTTGTCGATGCTATAAAAAATAACCGTATCCATATTATCGAACAAAACTATGCCACCATTCCGGGTCCGCGTATTTTCCTATTGCTGGATCAATTAGCCCGCTTGATTCATCCTGAAGTTGATTGGGAAGCCAGTGCATCATGAAAGGCATACTAAATGTTCAACAGCTTTCTGTAGAAGTGGCTAGTAAACTATTAATATCAGATATCAGTTTTCAACTTCAGCAAGGTGATTATCTGTGTATTCTAGGACCCAATGGCGCAGGCAAAAGTACCTTATTAAAAGCATTAATGGGCATAGTACAAACAGCCTCTGGCAATATAACACTCAATCAACAACCTCTATCACAACTTAGTCAAAAACAGCGAGCTCAGCAGATTAGTTATGTGCCTCAGGCACATGGTCATCAGCTGAACTTTAATGTTGATCAATTCATTAAAATGGGCCGTTTCCCCTATCAATCGGCTTTTTCAGATTGGACGTCTACAGATCAACAGGCAATGGATAACGCTATTAATATTACCAACACCACTGATTTTTTATCACGGCAAATGCAAACCTTAAGCGGTGGTGAATCACAACGAGTAATGATTGCCGCGGCTTTATGCCAACAAACACCTATATTATTACTAGATGAGCCAACTAGCTTTCTCGATCCGCATCATCAAGTAGAAGTACATCATCTTATACGCCAACTTAATCAACAACATAACATCAGTATTATCGAAGTCAGTCACGATTTAAACCATGCCGCACAACACAGTAAACATATTTTAGCGCTCAAAAATGGCAAAACGCTATGGTATGGACAATCAGCTGACTTATTACAAGCCGCTCATCTGCAAGATCTCTATGATCAAGCGTTTGTATTTACCCCTCACCCACAAACGGGTGCAATGGTAGCTTTACCTAGCGAACTTTCTGGTGATGCGTCATGAAACCATTCAATGTTTTAATATTGATTTTAGTCGCGACCATTTCCATATTATTAATAAGCCCTTTTTTGGGGCTCAACAACACAACAAACCCTGAAATTCAGCAACATATTCTGACTCAACTTCGCGTCCCTCGGATTTTATTTGCCTTTATTGCTGGCGCGGGATTGGCAGTATGTGGCATGGTATTTCAAGCCATGTTTCGTAATCCTCTAGCTACTCCCTTTACGCTTGGCGTAGCAAGCGGCGCCTCACTTGGTGCAGCGCTCTATGTATTCCTTGGATTCAGTTTTTCCATCATGAGTATCGATGGTAGTACTTTCGCCGCATTTTTAGGTTCCTTAATCGCTATTAGTTTTGTGTACAGCATTAGTCGATTACGCAGTGGTTTTTCTCCAGAAACATTATTACTCACCGGCGTGGCCATCAGTTTCTTTTTCTCTAGTCTTATTTTATTCATCCAATATATGAGCAACGTCACTGATTCGTTCCGTATCTTGCGCTGGTTAATGGGTGGATTAACAACCGTCGGTTATCGAGATGTTTTACAACTACTGCCATTTGTGAGTATTTGTATTGCCGTCATTTTATGGTTAAGTCGTGAGCTTAATCTGTTAATGGCAGGTGATGATATAGCTTTAAGTCGTGGACTTGCCGTTCAAAAAACACGTTATCTTTTATTCTTTGTTACCTCTTTGTGTGTTGGTGCGATAGTAGCGCTGTGTGGCCCAATAGGGTTTGTAGGCATGATGGTGCCACATATATGTCGCTTATTAATTGGCGGTGATCATCATTGGTTAACCCCTGCTACATTACTCTTTGGCGGCAGTTTTCTTATCATATGTGACACTATTGCTCGGCTAATTATTGCACCTGCAGAGATTCCTGTCGGCGTCATCACCACCCTTCTCGGTGGTCCTTTCTTTTTATGGCTATTAATTAAGTCTAGAAATAAATCATTTTAGATTTACCCGCATCAGATATCAGGCAGCTACTTAAGAATAATTAGCCTGAAAAAACTGCTATCATTAGTCGAAATTACTGCTCGAGACTATTATGAAAATTACTCCTATTCACTTGTTAAGCCTACTATTCATACTGCTACCTGTTTTAGCTTCTGCCGAAAGTCCCATTTTAGTACCCGCATGGCAGGCTCAAACTGGTTTCGAACAACCGGAATCCGTTGTCTATGACTCGCAACGCGATCTACTTTTTGTATCGAATGTTAGCGGCGCTCCGAATGAGGCTAATGGTAAAGGTTATATTTCACAATTATCCGTCGATGGAAAACTTATCGAACAACATTGGCTCACAGGTCTAAACGCACCTAAAGGTTTGGCCATTTTTGGCAACACATTGTATGTCGCGGATATCAACCAATTGGTTGCCATTGACATCAAGCTTAAAAAAATCAGTAAGCGTTACCTTATCAGCGATGCTAAATTTTTAAATGATGTCGCTGCTGATAAAACAGGTAATGTCTATGTATCTGATATGTTGACTAATACTATTCATCGTTTAACACAGGGAAAATTTGAAGTCTGGTTAGATGATGATGCTTTAGAATATCCTAATGGCCTATTGGTCGAAGGCGATAAACTGATTGTCGCGAGTTGGGGCAATATGACGGATGGTTTTGCCACTGATATCGCAGGCCACTTAAAGACCATTGATATTGCTAGTAAAAAAATTCAAAGCATAGGTGATAAAACCCCCGTCGGTAATCTTGATGGTTTAGAACCTGATGGCGAAGGTAACTATTTTGTGACTGATTGGATGATAGGTAAATTACTACAAATTATGCCAAGTGGCATTAGCAAGACATTAATTGCTCTCGAACCAGGCAGTGCCGATCTCACAGTATTGAAGGAACAAAAGTTGATCATCATTCCGATTATGTTGTCCAACAACATTGTCGCCTATCGTATTAAATAAGTACTTACCTATGACTTTTGATGACCTTTTCCTTGATGATGCCTTATTAAACGCGCTCAACAGCCTTGATTTTAAAATACCTACCGCCGTGCAAGAAGCGGCTATCCCTCTTATTTTGCAAGGCAAAGATGTTTTAGCCGGCGCAGCAACCGGTACCGGTAAAACAGCTGCTTTTGTATTACCTGCTTTACAAATGCTTATTGATACACCGAATCGAGAAAAAGACCGCTTTCCTCGCATTTTGATCTTAGCACCAACACGAGAATTAGCCTTTCAAATTCAACATGTTGTTAAGCAGTTAAGCAAGCAACTCGACGTCAACACTTCCATTGTCACTGGCGGTTTTTCACAATATAAACAAGCTGAATTTTTACAAAATGCCTGCGACATTATTATCGCAACGCCAGGTCGATTATTAAACTTGGTCGCAGATGAAGCTATCGATTTATCTGATATTGACATGGTCATTATCGATGAAGCTGATCGTATGTTGGATATGGGACAAGGTCCCGATGTAATGACATTACTAGGCACAATATCCAATGGATTCCAAGCCTGCTTATTCTCAGCGACACTCGCTGGTTCTGGTGTAAAAATATTTGCTGAAGAAATACTGACTGATGCTGAAATTGTTCAAATCAATGCCGCTAATGAAAAATCAGATCAAGTCACACAGCTGGTTTATTTTGCTGATAATAAAGAGCATAAACAGGCCTTATTACTTGCGAGTATCAAAGATCCTAGCTGCACCAGTGCCATTGTATTTTGTAATAAAAAAGAACGTGCAGAAGAAATCACTGAATGGTTGCAATCAAAAAATGTCTCCGCACAGGTAATGCACGGTGACTTCAATCAAGCCACACGTCTTGATAAAACACGAAAATTTCGTATAGGCCAAATTAAAGTGATGGTCGCTACCGATGTTGCTTCTCGTGGCTTAGATTTAACCAATATCAGTCATGTTATAAATTACGATCTTCCATTCCGAGGTGATATTTATATCCACCGAATTGGTCGAACTGGACGTGCTGCTCAAACGGGCGTGGCTATCAATTTAGTCGAACATAATGATAAAGATCGCTTAGATAGGATCGAATATCATCTACAATATAAATTGACGGTAGCAAAAATGAAGGGCTTAGCCGCTCAATCTAAAACCGGCAAGAATAAAATCAAAAAGAAAGACGACTCAAAACCGCGTTATGTATCTAAGAAAGATCGAGTGGAAGCGGCTTCAGATAGCGAATAACATATGACGGCACAACAGTTACGTTGGTCATTAGTTGTCGCATCATTACTACTAATTGGTGGCTTTATCAGTCCGATAATGACCGTTACTCAGTTAGTATGGATCAATCATTCATTTTCTATTGTGTCTGGCATTTGGCAATTATGGCAAGAAGGTCATATCATCCTATTTCTTCTTGTTGCAGGATTTAGCGTTATCCTGCCGACAGCTAAAATAATATTATTATTTAATTTATTGCACCCGAATACTACCCAAGTTCACCATCGGAAAAAATTACTACAACTAATGCATAGCTATGGTCGTTGGGCAATGCTCGATGTGATGGTCGTTGCCATGTTAATCGTCACTGTCAAACTCGGTGCTATTGCCAGCATTCAAATACATGCAGGCTTATATGTTTTTGGTGGTGCCGTCTTACTGATCATGTTAATTACACATTACGTTGTAAAACTTTACGAAGAGCAATAACCATAGCTGAGTCGTTTGTAAATAAGAAATGCCTTGAGCTTAGTGTTTTATCAATGATGGAATAAAACCTTGTTCCTGCTGCGTTGCAACATAACCATTTGCATAGCCATACCCGACCACCGCGACTAAGACACCCTCACAAAATAATAAGGGAATGCGATCACGCTGCCAGGTAGGAACTTGCCATTGTTGAAACAAATGTTTAAGACTTTTATGTTGCAGTTGCCCTGCCAATACGATCTGTTCGCCACCACAGCGAAAATGGACAGTCAGTTCGCGTGACAAGGTTTTTGATGATAAGCCCTCCCCAGTCTTCACTTGCCATGTTAACGTATCGCTACTGGCTAAACTGACGGATTCTAAACCATTACATTCCGTTATTTCAGCAGGATTATGTTTAGATAATGGCAACATTAAATAAAGATCATCTTGATAACGTCTTACTTCTACCCCCGTCCATGACACCAGTGGGGTTTTATCACTAGCAGCCAAACAGACTTCATCAATGATTCGTTGTAAATTGTTGGTTGAGGGTAAGGAAAACTGCTGCGATTCGATGTAATAACGTAAGGCATTACGTTGCCTTGCTGGCGATAGTTCTAGTATGGCAGCAATAGATAATGAATTTTTTTGCTTCAGTAATAATGGCAAATCTAGTTGGGCAAGTTCCATCATTAACTCACTAGCTTCAGCGCAGTGTTGGGCAGAGCGACTCAGTGTTTTAGCTGCACTAGGCCATCGTTGCTCAATCAGCGGCCAAAGATCATGGCGAATATAGTTCCGATTCCAGCGAGTTTCAATATTACTGGGGTCTTCCATCCATTGCAGTTTGTGCTGTTTCGCATACGCAATAATATCGGCTTGTGCTACTGCCAGTAATGGACGAATTAGCGTAATAGAATTAAGTTGGGATTGGCTTGCCATCGCTGATAGGCCTTTAGGCCCAGCGCCTCGCATAAGTTGTAATAATAGAGTTTCAGCTTGATCGTGTTGATGTTGTGCGGTTAATACTACATCTTTGGCGCTGACTAATGAAGCAATCCCATCATAACGAGCTTTACGAGCGGCAGCTTCTAAACCTAAGTCTGCAATATCGGTAACATTGACAGTCAAGCACTGAAAATCCACCTTCAATGCCGCGCAGACTGTTGCACAATGGACTGACCATTTTTTTGATGCTGATTGCAAGCCATGATCAATATGTACCACGTGGAAACCTACTAATTCCGGGGCGTTACTTGTGGCTAATATATGAAGTAATACATGTGAATCAATGCCGCCACTGTAGGCTAGCCAGATTTTTTTACCCGAACTTAGCCTAACAACCTCGGCAATAACTGATTGTGGATTTAGCATTGTTTAAAAGTGAGTAGTCTAGCCCTCAAACTCACCATAACTAAGTAACCGTTTTTGACGCTTCTCGACCAAACCTGCAACAGGCATGGTCTCTAATTCACGTAATTTAACTTCAAGTGCATCTCTTACGCGTTCAGCTATTTCATCTACATCACGATGAGCACCACCCAATGGTTCTGGAATAATACGATCAATCAGTCCAAACCCTTTAAGCCGTTCAGAAGTAACGCCAAGCGTTTCAGCAGCATCTGCTGCTCTTTCAGCACTTTTCCATAAAATAGATGCACAGCCTTCTGGTGAAATTACCGAGTACACGCTGTATTGCAACATCATTAAGTGATCGCAGACGCCGATAGCTAATGCGCCACCCGATCCACCTTCACCGATAACCGTACTAATGATTGGCGTTTTAAGTTGTGACATTTCAAATAAATTGCGGGCAATCGCTTCACTTTGACCGCGTTCTTCTGCACCAATACCTGGATAGGCACCCGGCGTATCAATAAAGGTTAAAACTGGCATACCAAAACGTTCTGCCATTTTCATTACTCGCAAGGCTTTTCGATAGCCTTCTGGTCGGGGCATACCAAAGTTACGAGCAATTTTTTCTTTAGTATCACGGCCTTTTTGATGACCAATTACTACAACAGAACGGCCATTTAATCGACCAATTCCCGTAATAAGTGCTGCGTCGTCAGCGTAGGTACGGTCTCCGTGTAACTCTTCAAAATCAGTGATAATACGATGAATGTAGTCTAGGGTGTAAGGGCGTTGTGGATGACGTGCCATTTGAGTTGTTTGCCACGGTGTAAGCGAGGAGAAAATCGACTTAGTCAACGACTCACTCTTTTCTTTTAACTTTTGAATTTCCTCAGTAATGTTTAAATCGCTGTCATTACTCATGTAACGCAGCTCATCAATTTTTGCTTCTAATTCAGCAATGGGTTGTTCATAGTCTAGGAAATTTACTTGCATTTTTATTACCTTAAGTCAAAATCTGTGAATAATTATACACGCTTAAGTCCTGAGCGCTTTATCCCAATATTAGCTCACTTGTATTATCATCATCTTCAGCACCAGCCCCCATACGAATAGCTAGGCTCAAATCATTCTTAGAATCAGCATTAACTATTGCTTCATCAAGTGTAATCTTACCATCTCGGTATAGTTTCAATAATGCTTGATCAAAGGTAACCATTCCTTCGTCTTTACTTTCAGTCATTGCAGTTTTAATTTCTCCCACACTACCTTTCGCGATTAATTCAGCAATATAAGGGCTATTTAACATCACCTCAACAGCTGGCACGCGAGATTTATCTACCGCTCCGAATAATAAGCGTTGGGAAATAATTGCACGCATATTAAGAGACATATCCATCATTAACTGGCGATGCGCTGTTTCAGGGAAGAAATTCATAATCCGGTCTAAGGTCTGATTTGCATTGTTTGCATGCAAAGTAGCCAAACATAGATGACCTGTTTCGGCATAGGTAATAGCAAATTTCATGGTTTCCATGTCGCGAATCTCGCCAACCAAAATTACATCCGGAGCCTCTCGCAGGGCGCTTTTCAAAGCATTGCCATAGGATAATGTATCAATACCTACTTCACGCTGTTGAACGATGGATTTTTCATGGTTATGAATAAATTCCAGCGGATCTTCAATCGTTAAAATATGCGATGCTGAGTTCCGATTACGATGACCAATCATTGCTGCTAATGTAGTCGATTTACCTGAGCCGGTTGAACCAACCACCAACACTAAGCCCCTTTTCTCCATAATAATATCGCCCAATATCGGAGGCAAATTCATCTCAGAAAAACGCGGGATATGAGCTTGGATATAGCGAAGAACAATTGAAACTTCACCTCGTTGAAGAAATATATTGACTCGGAATCGACCTACACCCTTTAGCGGAATTGCGAAGTTCATTTCCAGATTTTCTTCAAACTCGACTATTTGCTCAGAAGACATGATTTTATAAGCTAATTCTTTAATATCACCCGGCAGCATCTTCTGTGAGCCTACGGGGCGAATTGCGCCTTCAATTTTAAGCTGAGGTTCCGTTCCCGTGCAAAAAAACAGATCCGACGCGCCTTTGTCCGCCATCAATTTTAAATAGGGTATTATATCCATGCTAAATTCTCTTTTAGAACTAATTCAATCGTATGCGATAAACTTCAGCCAAGGATATCTCTTTGGCACGTGCTCTTAATAATGCATTATCAGTCAAAGGTATCATACCTGAGTCTAATGCATGTTGATGAATATCTGTCGTTGCAACCTCATGTTTAATTACAGCTTTCATACTGGTATCAACACGCAATAATTCATATACAGCCATCCGACCACTAACACCGGTTTTATTACATAGTTCACAGCCGGTGCCTTGATAAAAAACTTCATCTTCAGATACATTGAGTGACTGCCTCGCTAATGGGTCTACTGGCTCAACTGCTAAGCAATTTTGGCAATTAACTTTCACTAATCGTTGCGCTAACACACCTAATAAACTGCCATTTAGCAAATAAGGCTCAACACCCATTTCCAATAATCGTGTGATTGCACCCGCAGCGTTATTGGTATGCAAAGTACTCAACACTAAATGGCCCGTTAATGCACTCTCTACTGCAATTTTACCCGTTTCTTGATCACGAATTTCTCCCACTAAAATAACATCAGGATCATGTCGTAAAATATTACGTAATGCCCTTGCAAAAGTATAACCCGTGGCATGGTTAATCTGAATCTGTTCGATACCATCCATATGATATTCAACCGGATCTTCTACCGTAATAATATTGACGTTTTGTTTTTTAACTTCACCAAGTGCAGCATACAAAGTAGTAGATTTTCCTGATCCTGTTGGCCCTGTAACTAAGAAGATACCATTACTTTTATGTAATAAATCTCGAAAAATATCTTCATCATGGACACTAAAACCAAGCTCAGCAATTGATTTCAACCCCACCTGACTATTTAAAAGTCGAATAACAACACTTTCACCCGCCACAGTAGGCATAATCGAGATACGTAAATCAACTACATTGTCACTGGTATGCACACAACTTCGTCCATCTTGAGGGACTCGTCGCTCGGCGATATTCATTCCACCTAAAATTTTAATACGACTGACGACCGCAGCTAGTAACGATTTACTAATATATCGTATCGTTGTTAATGTGCCATCCATTCGATAAATAAGTTCAACATTTTTTTCACGAGGCCGAATATGAATATCTGATGCTTTTCGATCAATCGCATCTCGAATAACATTATTGACTAAACGGACAATAGCATTTTCACCACCTAATCTTGCTAACTCTAGCTCCTCGGCAGCATTCTGAATTGGGCTTCCAATAGATTCTAAGGCGAGCTCATCATCTTGAATACCATAATATTGTCGTACTGCCCACTGCACCTCTTTTGAGGTTGCGACCACAACATCAATCGTTAAACCTGTAATAAAACCCAAGGCATGAAAAATATCTTGCCGCCGAGGATTAGCCATTGCAACGGTTAAATGAGAATGTGTCAGCTTAATTGGCATTACATCGTTTTTCCGTGCGAATTCTGCCGGAATTAAAGATAAGATTGAGTCATCAATGTGAGCGTCCCTTATGCTGATATAAGGAAATCCCAGACACTCAGCTAAATCACGTAAAGACTTCTCGTTACCTTCTTGCTCTAAAGGAGTTGCTGCCGACACATTTTCCGTCATTGCTAATGCAGCATTTATGTCCTTGGAAAGTTCGTCTTGTTCTGCAAGCGCAAGCTGAGTAGTATTTTTTCTTTCGCTCATAGTCACTTATAATTCCTAGTTCTAGCTGTTATAGGTCATTCTTACTGAACTTACCGCAGGTAATGTAGCTAACTGAGACAATAACTCATCACTCGGTGATACTTTCCAATCATCGCCGAGCCGTATTAAAGTACGAGCAGCTTGATTGATATATTCCAGTTCAACCGTAACCAATCCTTCTCTAAATGGCAATAATGTTGATTGCAAAGAATCAGTCAAATTTTCTACGCCAGCCTGATTATCGATCGTTATCAGTAAAGATTTACCACACATCTCACGCGCTCGAGCAATGTCATACACGGCATCAGCGGTCGCGGCTAAACCACCGGTAAAGTTGTCCTGACCGATTTTGCCCTGCATCACAACCAATTTATCAGGTTGCAATACGGCTTGATATTGTTCATAGACTTCAGCAAAAACGCGTACTTCCAATCGAGCAGTTTGATCATCTAAGGTGATAAAAGCCATTCTGCCGCCATTTCTACCTTTCATGGTACGAATAGCGACGATCAAACCGGCGGTAATAACGGGGATTTCATTGCGTTGGTAGCCTTTGGCTTCCGGCGCATCTAATTCACTAATTCTTTTCGGAATAAATTTAGAGAGCTCTTCAATATAACGATCGATAGGATGACCACTTAAATATAAACCAAGCGTTTCTTTTTCAGCGATTAATAACTGTTCTTCAGACCATTCCGGCGCGTCATTTAAAGGCTCTTCAACATGCGTGTCCTCATCAACGATCATCAAACCAAACATGTCATTTTGACCACTATCATTATTACGGCGATGTTGATCGGCAATTTGTAAGGCCTTCGTTAAACTAGCCGCTAGACTAGAACGATGACCACCTAGTGAATCTAATGCACCAGATTTGACTAAGGAATCCATCACTCGCCGATTAATCTTTTTCATGTCAACCCGCTGACAGAAATCAAACAAACTGGTGAATGGTTTACCCTTTTGTCGTTCTTCAATAATGCCTGCTAAGGCCGCTTCACCAACACCTTTAATCGCCCCTAGTCCATAACGAACGGAGGATTCATTTTCAACGGTAAATTTAATTTTACTGTGATTAACATCGGGCGGTAACACCTTAAGTTTCATATCCCGACATTCATCGATCAAGCCAACAACTTTGTCAGTATTATCCATATCAGCCGATAATACCGCTGCCATAAAGGCTGCTGGATAATGCGCTTTGAGCCATGCTGTTTGATATGCAACAAGCGCATAGGCTGCTGAGTGTGATTTATTAAAACCATACTCAGCGAATTTTTCCATCAAATCAAAGATCGGGCTTGCTGTCTTTTCATCAATGTCACGCTTTTGGGCGCCTTCTAGAAATAAAGCACGCTGCTGCGCCATTTCTTCTGCTTTTTTCTTACCCATAGCACGACGTAACATATCCGCCCCACCCAAGCTATATCCTGCTAATACTTGGGCAATTTGCATAACTTGTTCTTGATAAACGATAACGCCGTAGGTCGGTTTTAATACCGGCTCAAGATCGGGATGTGGATAATCCACTTTGGCACGACCGTGTTTACGATTCACAAAGTCATCGACCATGCCAGACTGCAATGGACCAGGACGAAACAAGGCTACCAAAGCGACTATATCTTCAAACGTATCGGGTTGTAAGCGCTTAATCAGCTCTTTCATACCACGCGATTCAAGCTGGAATACCGCCGTAGTTTCTGCCCGTTTTAATAGGTCGTAACTGGCTTTATCATCTAGCGGTAAATTTGTAATATCAATTTTGGCGGCTTGGTCAGGCGGTAACATCGCTTTTACATTTTTCACTGCCCAATCAATCACTGTTAGTGTTTTTAAACCCAAGAAATCGAATTTAACCAAGCCCACACTTTCGACATCATCCTTGTCATATTGTGATACCAGACCAGCACCGTTGTCTTCACAATAAATAGGCGTGTATTCGGTCAATGCTTTCGGGGCAATTACAACACCTCCAGCATGTTTACCCACGTTACGAGTCAAACCTTCTAACTGCAAAGCCAGATCGATTAAGGTTTTAACATCCTCTTCTTTTTCATAACGCTCTTTCAACAAAGGCTCTTGTTCCATCGCCTTGGTCAAGGTCATCTTGATTTCAAACGGGACTAATTTAGCCAGTCCATCCACTAAACCATACGGAAAACCGAGTACTCTACCGACGTCACGCAATACCGCTTTGGCGGCCATTGTGCCGTAAGTTATAATTTGCGATACATGGTCACGACCATAATGCTGTGATACATATTCGATAACGCGATCACGTCCTTCCATACAAAAATCGATATCAAAATCCGGTAACGATACCCGTTCAGGATTCAAAAATCGTTCAAATAACAAATCATATTGCAGGGGGTCAATATCGGTAATTTTTAAGGCATAAGCCACCAATGATCCGGCACCCGAACCCCGACCTGGCCCTACAGGTACTTCATTATTTTTAGACCACTTAATGAAATCGGCAACGATTAAAAAATAACCGGGGAAACCCATTTCATTTATTACATCCAACTCGATCTGCAAACGGTCTTCGTATTCTTTACGTTTATCTGCCAGCACATCAGGGTCAGGAAATAACACTGGCAAGCGTTGTTCTAGTCCTTCAAATGATTCTTGACTGAAAAATTCAGCAATGGTCATGCCTTCCGGGACAGGGAAATCAGGTAAGAAATGTTCACCTAATGTAAGTTCTAGATTACAACGTTTAGCAATCTCAATGGTATTTTCGATCGCCTCAGGAATATCACTGAATAAGGCAACCATTTCCGTCGGTGTGCGTAAATATTGCTCTGGTGAATAATTGCGTGGACGACGGGGATCGTCCAATAAACGACCTTCATTGATACACACCTTCGCCTCATGCGCTTCGAAGTTTTCTGTCACTAAAAATCGAACATCATTGGTCGCCACCACGGGCAAGTCATGTTTTATAGCTAGATCTAAAGCCGCATTGAGATACCGCTCTTCCTCTTCACGACCGGTACGAACCAATTCTAAATATAATCTATCAGGAAACAAGGTTTGCCAATGTGCAGCAATAGCGTCGGCTTCATCGGGTAGATTATTCAGTAAGGATCTTCCGAAAATCCCGTCACGTCCACCAGCCAAACAGATCAAACCATCACTTTGACCATTCAACCATGCCAGATCAAGCATTGGCACGCCCAAGTGCTGGCCTTCCATATAAGCACGAGACAACAATCGACAGAGATTATGATAACCAATCATATCCTGACAAAGCAGTACGCAGCGGCTGCTTTTTTTAGCATCATCAGAATCGCGTAGCCGTAAATCAGCGCCAAGAATAGGTTTTAGACCCGCACGTTGGGCGGCAGTATAAAGCTTCACTGCAGCAAAAAAGTTGTGCTGATCAGTAATCGCTATGGCAGGCATACCTGCATCAGCTACCGCTGCAACTAAAGGTTTGATGCGTACTAAACCATCCACCAAAGAATATTCAGTGTGTAGGTGTAAATGGACAAACTCAGCAGTCATATATCTATTAACTCAAGTTATTATGGAAAAGTCACAGGACTAGGCTTAATGCCGCGACCTAAGGTACCATCGACAATAACTTCAGCTTGCCGTTTGCCCATCATAAATGCTTCTTCTTGCGTCATCGCAGGTTTAAATGCTTCTGTTGATTCTGCGGCACTATTATCTTTATTATCTTTTTTCAAATAAATGGTCTGCGTTGGGTAGGCAAACTCTACATCTAATTGTTTAGCTAATCGTAAGATATCGACTAAAAAACGATGACGTTCTCTTAATTCGGTATTCCAATCCGGTGTTTCCCAAAATACATAAACCAAAATATCTAGGGATGCAGGGCCATATTCATTGAAATATACGTGGTAATAATCTTTACGCATATAAGGATGCAGCTGAATTAACGTACGAACACCTTCACAAAATGCATCGATTTTTTCCGGTGCAGTTGCATAGGTCAACGACAACATTGTTCTCATTCTGCGATAGCGGCGCGCGCCCATATTATCTATTTTAGTCGTTGTAAGCAGTGCATTAGGCAATGTTATCAATGAGTTATAAAACGTTCTAATCCGTGAACTTCTAAAACCAACCGATTCGACAGTCCCTTCAACATCTCCAATAACTACCCAATCACCGATGTGGAAGGGACGATCAAGCAATACCGTTAAGGAACCAAAGAAGTTACCTAATAAATCTTTAGCCGCTAAAGCAAATGCCAAACCACCTAAACCAAGCCCCGCTAATAAACTACTAACATCAACATTTAAATTGTCAGCAACAAAGACAATACCCACCACTACCACAAATACTTTCAGACTTTTGGTCACCATAGGAACTAATAAGTCGTCAAATTTCGTTGCGGTCTGACTAACTTTTTTCATCATCAAGGCATCTAAAATATCTACTAGACGGAAGGCACTCCAGATCCCAGACAAACTCACCAATAATTTGACGGCAATCGATATAATCGACCATGCTAGATCAGGTAGAGCAAGCAAACTCAAACCTGCCCACCAGACCAGCGCCATTGCCATCAAGCCGAGTGGCCTTAATATTGAGCTATCTAAATTTTCAAATGCTGTGTGTCCTTCCAGCCAACGCGTCATGTTTACTTTTAGTAACCATGCAACTATCTTATCGGCTATTGACCCAAGGAGAATCACTAAAAGCAGCCCCACCCATTGCCAATATTCCAGTATAAACCCGCCAGTTAAAAACGAAGGTAATAGCGAACGAAGATCAATATCTGAAATGGGTTCTATTAGATGACTCAAAGCTGAACCACCATCAGTAGTACTTATCTCATCTTGTGGAACAATGGCTGCCTTTTCATTAGCATAAACACTGCCATTTATGCCCATAAATGACATTAATAACAAACAAATTACACACACATATCTCATGCTAAATTAACTCTCTTTCTGGATCGGGGGCGTAACTCAATACGGTGTTTGCCGCCTCTTTCCATTGTTGACTCGCAAACAATTCGTCCCTATCCATACCATGACGACCATGTAATCTTACTAACCGCATATGTCTGAGTGCGTCATCTTTCACTTTCAAACCATCAATCACTTGAATGACACTTTCGGGTTTATTGCAAACCAACACCATGTCACATCCTGCGTCCAATGCAGCTTCTGCACGTTCTAAAGTATTGCCCATCACCGCGGCGCCTTCCATACTAAGATCATCACTCAATATCGCACCTTGAAAACCTAAACGATCACGTAAAATTTCTTTTATCCAAAACGGTGAAAACCCAGCCGGTAAACTGTCACTTTGTTCATAAACGATATGGGCTGGCATAATGCCAGCTAACTCAGTTTTACATAAACGGCTAAACGGCAAAATATCAGCTTGAATCATATCTTCAAAATGCCGTGAATCAACCGGTAAGCCTAGATGTGAGTCCACTTCAACAGCGCCATGACCAGGAAAATGTTTACCAACTGCCGGCATCCACGCTCGTTTCATACCCTGAATATAGGCATAAGCCATTGATGCCACTGCTTCTGGATCACGATGAAAAGCACGATCACCAATTATTTCACTGACGCCATAATCCAAATCTAAAACAGGTGCAAAACTGAAATCAACGCCTACTGCGCGTAATTCCGCAGCCATCAACCAACCCGTTTTTTCGGCATATTCCAATGTTTTTTTAGGATGCTGCATATAGTATTTACCCAAGGCACCGATTGGTGGCAAACGAGTAAAGCCTTTTCTGAACCGCTGGACACGACCACCTTCATGATCAACTGAAATAATCAGATGCGGTTCCCGCAAGGCACGAATACTGGCGGTCAGTGCAGTAACTTGTTCGGGGGATTCGTAGTTACGGCTAAATAAGATGACACCACCGACCAATGGATGTCGCAATATGTCACGTTCTTGTTTGCTTAGTTCCAAACCAAGCACATCGACCATTAATGGGCCTAATGTCATATTCCAACCCTTTATTCATGGATATATACACGCGTACCTGGAACAACCAGATCAAACAGCGTCAGTAAATCCTTGTTATGCATACGAATACAACCATGGGATAAAGCCTCGCCCATCGGCAAACTATCAGGGCAACCATGGATGTATATAAAACGTTGCATTGTATCAACATTTGCCAAACGATTTTTACTCAATTCCATCCCACTGAGCCATAAAATGCGCGTTAGAATCCAATCACGCTTAGGAAATTGTCTGCCCAATTCAGCGGTGTATATTTCACCCGTAGGACGTCGCCCTACAAATACCGTATTTTCGGGCTGACCTGCACCAATAAAAGCACGAATTTGGTGTAAACCTCTCGGCGTACAACCGCTATTTTTTTGCTCACCAGCACCGTTTAATGCTGTAGACACAGAAGATTCGAACAGCAGATTACCCTCATTAGTTAACATGCATGTTTGAAGCGTAATAGAAATATCGAGAATCATAGGTTGAAGTATAACCTCAAAATACGTGAATATCTTCAGATATAGTTGGCGGTGTTCACTTCGTTCCCCGTTTTAGCCAAACTGCATTTTTCATCTTAGCTTAGCTAGCAGTTAGGCTTCAGAAGTTATACCCGTGACCATTCAAGCTGCAGATTTCTAACACTCATACTCAACGTGCTAGTCGCATTATAAGGTTTGGTCAGGGTCAGAATTGTTGATTCATATCCTTATTAGTGTTGACGTTCTGTTCTTGATTTGACTTTAAACCCCACATAATAAAAAATTCCAGCTCATTTCTGAACTAGGGTTTCTTAATTGTCTTCAGACTCTTAAGTCAAAATCCAAGGTTGCTTATCTTTCACTAATATTCGCCTTTTGTACTTTTAGTTAAAAGCAACAACTCCAACCCTTTTATTCTTTATTTTCAACGGTCGCTATTCGTTCCAGACAGTCGTTTAATTGATTAATGCCTTAAGGCATTAAAAATCAATCGATGCTGACCCCATTGATTGCTGACCCCATTGATTGTGCAGAAGTCTAGGTGAATATAGCCGAAACCTAAGAAAAATAGGACAGATGTTTTTAACAAGGTTAATCGATATATTATTTTTCAGCATAAAGCGACTCGTTAGACGATCAATCCGAGAGATAATATTCAACCGTTGAAACAACTCTCACCTTCTTAATTTGAGGCGTTGTAGAATCTCGATCTTCGATTGAAAATTGTCCTTGACGTGCTGATTTTATCTTTCCCAAACGGCTATCCGAATCTTGCGCAAACTTCTCAGCTACAGACCTAGCATTCTTTGTTGCTTCTTCGATCATTTCAGGCTTCAATTCCGTCAGTCGAGTAAATAAGAACTGATTAGACTCTTGATTCGAATACTGATTTCCTCCTACTACAACGCCCTTCTTTCCAAGCTCTAGAGTATTTGACATTGCCTCCCGAACTGCAGCAACATTTTCCGAATGAACCGTAACAATCGCACTGCCGGTATAGCGGTATTTGATGTTCGCACGGTCACCCCATTGCTGAGCGAAGAGGTCCGTAATATTTGGCGGAGAGAGACTGATCTCGTCGTCAGAGACACCATAACTAATTAAGAATAACCTTACAATCGAGGATTTCGCTTCGATTGTTTGATATACCTCATCAAGGTTATCACTTGCTACCTGAAAGGTAACTGGCCAAGCAGCAAGATCTGCCGGAACTTCTCGTTCCGATAAACCTTTAACCGTAACCGTTCGCTCCAGCGATTTCACTGACAAAGCCGCATTACCCAAAAGATAACCCAGCGATGACAATCCAAGGATTAAGCTAATGCCCAGTATGAGAAGTCCACTATTTCGACCTACCATTGCTATCTCCTATTCTTTACTAATTGCTTTGAACTTACTACGAATCTTCTCAATACGTTTTCGGTTCACACCAAAATCTGAATGGCCAACTCTAGACGCTGATCGAGTATGTATGGTCATTTCTTTTGCATTTGTAACTGGAAAATAAAACTCAACATCATCAACAAAATGGAACAATTTAGAAGTAAACTCAGCTCTAATATAATTGTTCTCAGTCACCATAATCTTCGAGCTTTTCGATTCATTAAGCAGTTCTAGGATCTGATTTTTTACTTCTAATGGTGTACCAGAAGTAACAATAGGTTCGATATAGTGTTTTTCATCTGTTGCCTGACTACTCACACAGTTAGGCGTTGATGGACATGGGCTCAGCTGGCCATTGTCAATTCCTAATTTAGGTATCACGCTGTTACATCCTGTTAATAGTAATAAACTTATTAGAATAAGCTTAATTTGTTTATTCATTGTTGTCATTCCTTGTTCTGAAGCCGAGGTATGTATTTAATTAAGAGAATGGGGTTAGCTCTTGTAATCAAGAAAATGTGTGCCATAAACAGAGCTGCTCTTTAATTTTCTTATATCCCAGCTTTATTCTTTATTGTCTTTCATTTTGGCGTTGGTGGTACTGGTCGATACGATGAACAATAGTGACCATTTTAGAGCGCCATGCCTCAGCCAATGCTGGGATGGTGATTGCAGTGCGAAGTACTTGCTCTTGATTTGGAAACTTACTGTCAAAATAAGCTCTGAATAAGTTTTTGACGGTTATATTGTCGGGGTGTTTATAAATAACCTCTACGGGGCTACTTTCTGTCATAGTACCTGCTTGAATAACTCGAAAGTAAACACCAGTCTGTGCATAGTCAATAAAGCTATTTAACATACTCATTTCTTTAAATTCAAAACTAATTTTATAACATGGAATCCGTGGCTGGCTGACTTCGAGAATACAATCATTGATTTGTATGCGATCACCGATGGCAATTTCCGATTCATCTAATCCGGAGATCGAGAGGTTTTCGCCAAATTTGCCATAATCGATATGATCAAGACCTAGCTTTTGTTTCCAATAATCATGGTGCTCAGTTGAGAAACCATAGACGGCTTTATCATTGCCACCATGATTCATTAAGTCAGCTTGCTTATCACCAACAAAATTGTCTTTTGTCAAAATAACAGGTCCATTGACCGGTTTTTTCAAGAAGGCAGTTGAGTAGAATTTAAAGCCAAAACGCCTTAGTTTGGGTTTGGAAACATTGATAGAGTGGAGATGCATGAGTCGTAAGCCAACTAATAGGGTTGAATTAGTTGTTATTCTATAGGATTGTGTATGCTTAAAGGAAGATAAGGAAAATGAAGCAAAGTATTGTAATCAACAAAATGAGTGCCATTACAACACCAGCCCCCAATCATTCGGTTCATTCCTTGGAGACACAAATTGTCTGTTGAAATAGTACACGTGTTAAGTAATGACGATATTGAAGTTGTTGCAAACCTTGCTAGAGAAATTTGGTCACAGCATTTCACTTCAATTATCGGCGAATCACAAGTTGAATATATGCTGACAAATTTTCAAAGTTCAGCTGCAATCACCACCCAAATTAACAATGGTTCGGAATACTACTTGGCAAAAACAGAAAGCGGATGTATCGGCTACCTTGGCTTAAACCCTGATTTTTATCAAAACAAAATGATGCTCAGTAAAATTTATGTAAAATATTCCTCGCGGAGAAAAGGTGTGGGCCAATCACTATTAAACTTTGTTGAAAAAGAATGTGTTTTGAGGGGATTTTCATCCGTTTCGCTTACCGTGAATAAATTTAACCACGATGCGATTGCTTGGTACAAATGGCGTGGCTTTATGATAATAGACAAGGTAAAAAAAGACATTGGTGATGGATTCTTCATGGATGACTATCTGATGGAAAAAATAATTGAACCCGATGTATGATAAGTCGTTCAAGCCTCACCTCTACTTCGCTTCGAATGCTTAACCCAAACCTTATGACACGATAACGTGAGGATTAAACTTTTACAGGACGCACTCCATTCAGAAGTCCCATTAACGGAATATATCGCCATACATGTTGATAAGAATTCAAGCTCCTCATTAATACGTACTCGCTCATCAGATGAATAAGGTGAAAAACAAGTATGCCCATTCTTCATAGTCAATTTAGACCAGCTTGGTGGTTGCGCGGAGCCCACGCTCAGACCCTATGGTCTAGCATTGTTCGACTCAAACCTAGGCTGGAAATCGAATGGCAGCGGGTGGAATTGTCGGACGGGGACTTCATCGACCTAGCCTGGTCAGGTCCTAAAGAAGGTAAGACAGTGCTTATCTTGCATGGACTTGAAGGTAGTGTTAACTCAGTTTATGCCGGTGGTCTCATGCGCGAACTCAACCAACGTGGATATCGAGCTTGTTTGATGCATTTTCGTGGTTGCAGTTATCAGCCTAATCGTCTCTCACAGTGGTATCACAGTGGACAGAGCGATGATCCACAACGCATCTTGGAATTTTTAAGAGAGCAAATGGATATAGAAGTTTATGCTGCAGTCGGTTTTTCGCTAGGTGGCAACGTGTTACTCAAGTGGCTGGGTGAACAAGGTTCGGCCATGCCATTGCAGAGGGCAGCCGTCATGTCGGTACCGTTTCGTCTGGAACATGCTGCTCAACGTATGAATCAAGGATTTTCGCGACTCTATCAGCGTGACCTAATAGGTGTCATGCGGCAGAGTTATAAAAACAAATTCGCTAACACCCTATCTCCACTGAATATTGATATTGATTCGCTCAATACCTTCTGGGAGTTTGACGAACAGGTCACTTCGCCCTTACATGGATTTAAGGGCGTCGATGACTACTACAAGCGTGCCAGCTGTCGCCAATTTATTCCGCAGATTCGTGTGCCCACACTGATACTTCACGCTGCCGATGATCCTTTTATGTATTCTCATACACCGCCTAGGGCTGATGAGTTACCGGATAATGTCTGGCTGGAACTACCAGCACATGGAGGCCATGTTGGTTTTATTAGTGGTGTGATTCCTGGTATCGCCAATTACTGGGGTGAGAAGCGTCTAGCAGAATGGATCGATAATGCTTAAACACTGGTATATCTGCTGAAATACAGGGAAAAAGGGGACAAATTTATTTATAGAGAAATAGGATAGTAAGATTGAGTCATCGATTTGATTGCTTATATTAGCTGCGGCCCGTTGCCCAATACATTTACTTAAACCTAAAGCCTTGTTTTTCTAAAAATGCCCTCATATGAGGACGAGCAGATTTACTCATCATCTCTGATATTTGATGCGTCCACGTCTCATCTCTAGAACCCCTAGAACGATTTCTGTAGTGCTCAACACAGATTTCATTGTACTCGACCAATTCAGCTTCATCAGCTTGATACATATCGTCTTTCAGAACCACATTCACTGGCAACCTTGGCTTCTGTTCCTGTTCTCCTGTCGGATAGCCGAGACACATACCAAATACCGGATAAACGTGTTGAGGAATTTTCAGAAGCTCACACACTTCCCTGGGTTATTACGGATAACAGCAATGAATACGCCGCCCAAGCCTAGTGATTCGGCGGCAATCATCACATTCTGCGCGACAAGGCTTACATCGACTGTGGCGACAATAAACTGTTCTGTGTAACCGGACACCATCTCCCTATTTTCATAAAAACAGGCCGCCTCACTTCTTTTCAAATCAGCACAGAAAACCAAAAATACTGGACTTGTTTTTTCCACCCAACTTTAGGAACCGACTAGTTCTGCAATTTGCTTTCTTTTTTTATCATTCCTTACCCGAATAACCGTGTATGCCTGAATAAAATTAGATGTGGCGGCACAGCCAGCCCCTTCAATAATCATGTTTACGGTTTGATCGCCAACAGGTTCAGGTGTGAAATTACGAACTGAACGATGACTTTTCAGCAATTCAATAACATTATTCATGTAACTTGTGTTCATTCAAACCCTATGATTTTCAAAACATCGTGGCTAATAAGAAGCTAATGCCTCGCGTACTGATGACTATTCTAAGAAGACATGCTCGTTCCTAATCATATTATGAGGATGACTCAGTAACTGCTACAACAGGTGTCTTCTCGTAGCTAGCCGCCTCACGAACGGCCGCTAGGTCTTGTTCCATATTAAGCACTTTACCTGCTCGCTCCAGCGCCAAATATCCATGGTATCTAGCAACATCATGGATTTCGGCATGATCTATTGATGCCAGTGAGTGTAGTGCTTTTTGTAGCCGCACGGACACCTCGACCATCCCCGCACCGTCACGGGCAATCGACGTGAAAGCATCGTCAAACATATCGCGCATTGAGATCTGGGGCACTTCTACTCGATCATACTCGGGTGCTTTCTCATTAATCACCTTCGCGGACTCATCCCACAAAGCAAAAACGCGTACCAAAGTACCAATAATCTTGATCGCCGAGCCAGGATCATTGACCGCTGGCGATAAAGCTCGGCCTGCGATCTCAGATAGTACGACTAGGCCAAATCGAGGGTCGTCCTCGAAAAGACGATCGTCTCCAATTTGGAAGGCTTCAACGATACACGACAAATCACTTTCGGAAGCGTCGTCTGATGAGATGCTCACATAGGCAAGTATCCTATCGGGTGAAGCAAACGTGCCTGGCAAAGCCATGACTACTACTTGTGCGTCAACTTCCACCGCCCATGTTTGAATGGCCGACATGTCAATATGTTGCACATAACCAATACTCGATGCAAACACTGCTTGTCCTCGCATCTGAGATTCTTGTTTAGGTATGCCACCTAAAGTTGGTGCCTCAAGCCGCCGCTTCATAGCGTCAATTGTAGCCTTTTCAACCATCTTAATGGTTTGTCCAAGCCGACCGAGGCGAGCGATGCTATCAACCCAGCGCACAAACGTAATGATTACTATACCGAATACACTCACCGTTAGGACAAAGAGGATAAAGATACCTGCCTTATCAAAGTAAGCATTTTCAAATGCCGTTAGCGCGACGACGCTGAAAATGAACGCACCGACAAAGGTCGAAAGGGCATTCTGGGAGACATTATCAGCGGCGACCAAACTGAAAGACCGCGGCGTTGCGGTGTTGCTTGCTGAGGCGAAGGCCGATACCATCGACCCCACCGAAAAGGTAGCGATTATCAACATGCTGCTCGCCATGATGGACAGCAATGTCTCAATGGAGTCTGGTGTAATAGCTGGTACAAACTTCGCTAGTTTAGTGCCATCGGCCAGTTTTGCCACGAAGGCAGCACCGATCGACAGCAAGCACACTACCAATGGTCGCACCCAAAGCCGATCACGAAGCCGATTGAACAAAAATCGGAGACGATCTACCGAAATCAAAGATTCCATACTAATTCCTTTACGCAATGTTTAGGAGTCATATTGCCCCTCTTGTTACATACTTACCAGACAAGCTAATTATGATAGCCATTTTTACCAATGCTAGAACGCGTCCATGTATTAAGATCTAATTCCCCAAAAACAAATAGGAGTATCTATCGGGTAAGCGTAATTGATTTTGCTTTCGCGATGTTCCACAAGGAAACCTTATTAACCATGACGGGGAGAAAACATAATGATGGCCATGCCGACTAAGGTAACTAAAACACCGACAACATCCCAAAATGAAGGGCGGATACCATCGACGGTCCATAGCCAACCGAGCGCTACAGTGACATAAACGCCACCATAAGCAGCGTAGACACGACCAGCGGCCGATGGATGCAGTGTCAGTAACCACGCAAACAGCGCTAACGACACTGCGGCGGGGATTAGCAACCAAACAGAGCCACCTTGTCTGAGCCAGAGATATGGTAAATAACAGCCGATTATTTCAGCAAGAGCTGTGACAAAAAAAAGAGCCAGCGTTTTGAATGCGAACATAATGACACCAATGAATAAATACCTAACGACCGATAGTAACCAAGCCAAGTGCAGCGAAATTGTTGCTCAGCGGTTCATCTTCTTAGACTTTGCTCCTACCATGGCTTATTTTCCTCCAAAGAAAGTCTCCAAACCAATAAGCCAACGTAGACTTTGAATATACTTGCATAGTAAGTTGAATATTTCACACTTTGTCATAAGAAGCAAAATCCCAGCAATTTATGTGAAATTGGTATTGAACATTAAATGCAAAAAAAGCAGTTATTCACTTAAGTGATTAACTGCTTTTTAGATTTCAAGCTTAGGCATATTTTGATTAAGCCTTACCGAGTGACTACTTAGAAAATAGTTGAGCTCATTTAATCCCGAAAATACCGAATTGGAAAGTACAATAAAACAAGTAAACCCAATGCCATTGCACTAAACCAAGGAGCCCAATCATATTTAACGACTTGATCACGCATTTTTACTTTATGTTTCAGTGAGTCAATAATGGTATTTGTCTCCGAAGGTGACATCACATAACTAAAATCAAGCATTTTTGCCAATTTTTCTAAGTGTGATTTCTTCTGCGATGACAAATGTTCATTATGGGGTCTTGCAGCTCGCACCTCATCTGATTCATTTCGTAGCGAGGCGTAAACATCGACATGCATAACATCATTCTGCTTCCAAAAACCCTCATCATTTCCATCAATATCATGTTTAGGGATCGGTAATAATTTATCACCACCAATTCCTACAAACACACCCGACACGTCACCTAGTTTGGCTTTATATTTAGGAAATAACGTTTCGTGCAAAGGGGGGGCTTCATGACCATCTGTAATGAAAACAACATCTGGGCTCGGCTCCATCAGTTTTGCTTGATCAATGGCACCAAATACTGCTTTTGACACTTCACTTGATAATGCCCAAGCCATAGAACCATTAATTTTAGAAAGCATTTGAGTCAGATCGTTATAACTAGCACACACTTCTACCGGATTGATTAACACTAAACTACGTGCCTCAGTAAACGCTGCTAGACCAACATGCGAACCACACGGCAATTGTTGCAGGGTATGCTTAGTATACTCAGTCGCCCAGCTTAGACGACTGATCATTTCCCCTTCTCGTTCAACGTCCTTTACATCCATGCTTTGTGTAATATCAATGACAAACAACAAGTCCATGACCTTTATGATGCGATCCGTTCGAGGAAACCATAGCGATGCCATAATCAACATAACCACCAGCAACATAAGGAGGGCTGAAGTAATAACTCGTGATTGATAAGAAAGTCTCATGGCAAATCGACTCTAAAACCAAGCGCTTTAATTACCACTCTTGAACCTTTACCTTTAGCTGAGGCTATACTACCAGGCGATTCTTCCGGCACAATCAATAATGCCAGCTCTAAATTAAAGCGGGCATCCCACAGAGATGAATTCAATAGTAATGCATCGCGATAATCTTGTTTTGCGAGACCTATTAGTGAAATACGTGCGGTATCACTCGCTGTCATCGCTTGCGCTTCATGTAGATGAATATTTCCACGATTATAAAAGGCAGCGGCTTCTAGATCTAAATCATCTGTTTCCAATACTGTTGTCAATCTTTCTAAAGCAGAGTCAGGCTTATCTTGTTCAACATCACGAAAGGCTTGCGAAAATTGTGCTTTAAAATGTTCGGGCACTAATTCAGATTTAACATCACCGCTAATAAAGGCATTGACCTTATTGGTTTGCCATAAAGCGTATCCCGCTTGACCAATCGCAATAACACTGATGACGACAATGGCGACCAATAACCAATGTGCTAAATGGAATAATTTATTCATGCCAGCATCTCCTTAACACGACAGGCTTTAGCTAGTTTTCTCACACTATCAATATCAGGGCCTTGTTGTACATTTCTAGCAAAAAAATGTTGTTCTGATTGCGTATAAAATAAGGTAATATCTGCTTGCAATGGCAGCAACCATGGTCGTTGTTTAAGCAAAGTATCTAACTCACCATATGCCACAACTGTACCTGCAGTATGATTAAAAGCAGTATGTAAAATACGCGCCGCTTGATCCGATGTCACAGTATGGAATTTCAAACGTGATAAATCATGAACGGCTTGTGCAAATGGCTGACGGTTTTTAGCTTTCCAACCAAAGTGCCACAATACCAATATCAATCCAGATACAATGGCGACAAATACCAAGAACTGTATGCGTTTTACCGAGTCATCAGTAGAAATTAATGTTGGTTTCATGTCAGGTTTAGCAGTGATATTTTCAATACCCTCGGCAACCGCTAATGACGGTCCAATAGTAATAGTTGTTGATGGCAGTGTAATCCACTGTTCATTTGACAGTTTCACATCAAATATGGGGATCTCAATCATGGTGTTTTTTTGAGGCACATTGATAATCTGATAGTGAAAAACTAGGTCTGACATTGTTCTATCAATCGTCTTCAAATACAACCACGTACCATATCGCTTATCTTCTAACGGCAAGCTGGATTGATCAATGCCTTGTTCTAACGTCGTTAAGTCAATCTTAACATTCACTTCGTCACCCAATAACAATCCCCATGTCCGGTCAACGGAGACATTAATGGGATCGTCTGCGGCAATACTCATTCCAGCATAAAATGTAACGATTATGAACATCACGTATTTTAAGATGCTATATCTTAAATTTATCATTATTAATTCCTACCTAAAAAGTAGTTTGTTAGCTGCTCACCCGTTACATCTCCATCAGTAAATAATGGTCTGACTCGATGGCGCATAAAGCATGCTGTTAATTGTTTAAAATGGTCATCCATGGTTTGCTGCCAGCGTTTTTTAATACTAGGTCGCATCCATAGGCTACGTCTTTCGCCCGTTTCTGAATCACGCATTTCTGTCCAGCCAGCATGGGATGGCAAATGATTCACATCATCATGTTTCCAAACAACGGGTACCACGGTGTAACGTGACAATTGTCGTAATGCTTTATCGAGCAGATCAATATCACAACAAAAATCAGAGGCTAAGAACACAATCGCATGCTTGCTAGTAATCATATTGGCCGCATGAATCAATCCATCAATGCCTGCAGAACCAGCGGAGCCTGCATCACGGATCATATTGGCTGCTAACATCGGCATACTCCGCTGACGAGTTGGCATCAAATGAACATCGTGACGTAAACCAGAATCAAAACCAGCTAATCCAAAACGATCACCCAAACCAATCGCGGAATGAGCAACCAAATGGGTTAAATTAGCTAACTGTTGCTGATTCACATTAGAGATCGACATCGAGCGTGATAAATCAGCCAGCATCCATAAGGTGATAGGTGATCGTTGTTGAAAACGTTTGACGAGGTAATTATCTCTACCTGTTGCCATATTATTACGAATCGTGGCACGTAAATCTAAACGTCTAGGATCAGGATAATCAAACAGATCAGAAAAACCTGCAAAGCTATCCCCCGTGCCTAATGATTTACCATGATGTACGCCTGGTAAGCTGCCATAGACCTTGTGTGGATAGCGATACTTAAACTCGTCTTGACTCTTTTTATTTTCGCTCATAGTTAAGCCACCTATATATAGATAAAATGAGGAATACGATTAAGGCGCTGAAATGTTGTCACGTAAAGCCGCGATGAATTGAGGCATGATCTGTTCACGACGCCCTTCATAAATAGGTGACAAGAAGACACGATGGGTTAATGTCGCAAATAACACGGTATGTACATCATCCGGTAATACATGATCACGGCCTTCTAACCATGCCGCTACTTTAGCCGCTCTTACCATCGCTGACATACCACGAACACTCGCACCAGCAACAACTAGCTCTTCCATAAAGATATCAGGAATATCAATGCCAAACTCATGTGGTCTCCATGTGGCATCCCAAATCCTGATGATATAGTCTTCAATTTCAGGTGAGACAAACACCGCATGTTGAATTTCTTTATCAAGTGCATTCAGCTGAGTGTAATCAAGTAACGGCTCTGCTAAACCACTCAACAGTTCATCCACATCATGGAATTTAGAATCAAAGATCAATGATTTGCGATCTGCCAATACTTCTGGGTTTGAAATACCGATTTCAAATAAGAATCGATCCCGTGCAGCAGCGCTCAATTCGAATGTTTCTTCTTTCTCAACACCATTACGATCAGCGAAAACCACCATGTGTGGAAATCTATATTCACGACCAAAGGCTTCGGCACTACGTTCTGCCATGGCACGTAATAATAATGATTGAACTTGTGGACGTGCACGGTTAATTTCATTAAAGAAAAATACCGCCGTATCATCACCATGAGCAATGAGGGGACCTGGATCAATAACAGGCTTGCCTTCACCATCAACCCACGCACTATAAAGTAGATCACTCGGCATCAAATCGACACTACCTTCGATACGACCAAATGCGCCACCTAATGCCTTAGAAAAGGCGCGAAGTAAGGTAGTTTTACCCACACCAACCCCTCCTTCTAACAATACATGTCCCCGTGCATGTAGAGCAATCAAAATTAACCTAATCGCTTTTTGTTGCCCAATGACCACTGTATTAACAACCTTCTCTAATGCTAGTGCCTTATCACGAGCTGATTGTAAATGTTGCATATCCGCCATAACTTCCTCTCTTTAATAGTTATCTTAATTAATTATGTTGTTATCTAATTTTATTGAACTTTACTCATGAGCTTTCCTAACACCCCACGCGGTATAGACCTGCGCTAACATGAGTAAAAACATCAACACCAGCGCCAAGAGAAGAAATACCTTCGCTTTTTCTTCTCTTGGCAGCGTTTCTTCAACAATCAGTGTCTGATATTGCTGTTTATCAATCGTATCTATTGCTTCTGAAAAGCTTTTCATTGAGCCAATTTCAAAAGGAAGATAGGGGATCCCTATTGATTTAAAGAAAGTATGTAGTTTCCTTTCAGGCGTTGTTGTCCATCGTTCGTTCTCGCCTGGTTTTGCGTCTAAGGTCATGCCTGTTAATGTACGCATATACAACCAGTAGAGCGTTAAATTTTGCTGCTTATATAATGCTGCAATTTTCTCTTTGTCTTCTTCAGTAAATTCTTGTCCCCCGTCCGATACCAGTACAACAATCCGTGAACCGCGATACGTTTCACCTTCATACATTTCGGCGGCTTTAATTAATGCTTTCGCAATATTGGTTTCAGATAAACCTTTTCCTAAGGCACTGGCATCCACTGTGGCTCGAATCGTTTCTTTGTTATAAGTCAAAGGCAACAAATCCAAGGCTTTATCACTAAATAATACAAAACCAAAACGGTCATCAGGCCGCTTATCAATAAACTCTTGTAAATACTTCTTTGCCACACGCCGTTTACTATCAGACCCGCCAACACTTGCCATTAATAACTGACCTTTAATCGCAAAGGCATCATCCATACTGCGGCTACGATCAACTAGCACAACCACCTCAGCGCCTTCGCCAATACGATCAACCTTTTTCTCTGGCAGATAAGGTCCCGCTAATGAGAAGATTAAACAGGCTAAAACAAGAGATGCTAATACCTTAAAGGCCAAGCCAATCATGTTAGATAGCGGATCGATAGGAACAAACTTACTCCACACAATCGTCTTCTCTTGCGAACGTGTAAACCAAGGCAAAACCAGAAGTGGTAATAAATACAGAGCTAATGGCGAAGCCCACTGTAGTCCTAATAAACTCATAGTAGTTGTTCTTTGTCTAAAGTCATCGCTGAAATATTATCCATTTAAATAATGTTGCACATAAGGTATGAAGTACCCATACAAAACCTGTTGTCGTAATCAAAAAGCTGATTGCTAATAAAATTTTCCAAATCATTTTATCCTAAAATTCTTCATCTAATGCTGCCACAACAAAAATGCTAGGATTGGTAACGCTACCAATGGCAACGCACCAGTAAGCAACTCAATTCCGCCATCCATAGCAGCACTATAAAAACTAAAATTAAAGACAGCCATTAACGCATAATCAATATGAGCACGGATCATCGTTGCAAAATCAAACGTATCATCTATACCAGGAATCGCATACTACTTGGCAAATGTCATTAACCAAGCGGTAAATACTAGCGCGCCAGCAGTAGCTACACCACATATTAATAAAATATCCATCGTCTTCCCTTTTGTGAGTAATAATGTTTCCGAATTTAAAATCATATCCACCAACACATCACGGTGAACATATTAACCTGAACCTTGTCGGGCATATTTCCCGCTGGTTGCTGGGCTATCGATAAACGATGGTTATTAGCTTTTTCCAAAAAAAACGATGATTTATTTCACTTAACCATTACACGCTATCTCGGCTAATACATCACCTCATGTTTGCCCGCCGACTACGGGCAAATACTCCTTTCCTTAGCTATCGTCTTTTCAACAAGCCAGATAAGACCTACACTATCCATCACTCACCTTTAGGCATTAATAGTTCAATGAATTTAAAAATACATCTGTTTTCTAGAATTCTATTGATTGCTCTCATTAGCTTAATCTCAAGTGCCTTTTATGTAATGTATCAGACAGATAAACAGGCTAAAACTGAAGCTAACTTCACTGCTACGCGTATCGAGGCCCAAGTAAAAACACAAATGTTACAAATGTTTGCTCGCAATGATTTTGCAAGCATCTTTCCAAATACAGCATTATGGCCAGACATCAATAATCTGTCTGGATCTTGCATTCAGTTTTTATCGCGCTCTGATAAACGCCGCAGGAACTTATGTCAACAAAGCATCGAAGCTGAGCGTACCTGGCCAATGTGGTTTGGCAGCTTATATCAGCAGCTTTTTTCGCCAAATTTTGAAGTTAAAAAAGTGTTTTCATTTAATGCTATGGTCTACGGTGCAATCTTAGTTACCTTAAATACACGTATAGAAACGGCACGTGCTTGGAACAATCTCCGTGCAGTCATCGGTGTGTTATTTGTCAGTATTTTTGCCGTATCCATTTTGGTCTATATCACCATTAATCGGATGCTAAAACCGGCACAAATTATCGTGACCGGTTTAGAGAAAATGCGTGATGGCCAGTTAGATACTAGGCTGCCCTCTTTCGATATCAACGAATGGAAGCGCACCAGCGAAGCGATTAACCAACTAGCTAGTAGCCAAGAACAAGTGATTGCTGACAATAAACAATTGGCCTTGAAACTGCTTAATATTCAGGAGGAAGATCACCGCTATATTGCTCGTGAATTACATGATGAATTTGGTCAATGTTTAGCAGGCATTAATGCGGTGACGACCTCCATCAAACAAACGGCCAAAATACAAAGCCCCGAACTGGTGGCAGAAATAAATACCATCAGCCCAATTACCAGTCACATGATGGATGTTTTACGCAGTATGTTGACCCGTTTACGGCCTGCCGAAGTGGATGATTTAGGTTTAACTATCAGCCTGCAAAAATTAGTCAGTAATTGGAATAAGCGCTCAAATGGTGCGACACTTTATCAACTGATACTTAATGGCAATATTGACATGCTACCAGACCCTTTACCGGTTAATATTTATCGTATCGTACAAGAATGTCTCACCAACATAGCCAAGCATGCTCATGCATCACAGGCAGACGTTATTATCAACACCTTACCCGAACACAGCATTCAACTTGTAATTAATGACGATGGAATTGCCAAAGTAGATGAATTTGATAACACGCTCGGTGTCGGTTTATTGGGGATACGTGAACGTATTATGGCCTTGGGTGGCAAAATTACATTGCTCGCTCGAACCACGGGCGGCTTAACCGTCAATATCACTATTCCTATCGTCTCAGAACAAGGTCAGCGTCATGAGTAGCAGCATTAAAATTATGTTAGTCGATGATCATGCCATCGTGCGTGAAGGCTATCGTTCTTTACTACAAAAGCAAGACAATATAAGCGTCATCGCCGAAGCCAGTGACGGCGCACAAGCTTACTTATCTTATAAAGAGCACAAGCCAGATGTTGTCATTATGGATATTTCCATGCCAGGCCAAGGTGGTTTAGAAGCCATATCACGCATCAAACAATTCGATGCTGATGCTAAAGTAATTGTCTTTAGCATGCATCAAAATCCCAGTTTTGCCGTGCAAGCAACACGAGCAGGAGCCTTAGGTTATGTAACAAAAAGTAGCGATCCCGAAGTATTAATACGCGCGATCTATGATGTGCAACAAGGCAAATATACTTTAAGTGCTGACATTGCTCGTGCGCTTGCCTTAGAAAAACTAGGAACAGACAGTGCTGCCTTAGATGAACTCACCGTCCGTGAGTTTGAAATATTACGCATGTTAGTCGAAGCCAAACCCACACAAGATATTGCCGATACCTTGAACATCAGCCCAAAAACGGTAGCTAATGCCCATTACATTATCAAGAAAAAATTAGGCGTGACGAGTGATATAGAACTCACCCATCTTGCTATAAAAATGAATATTCTTGATTTATTAACCTTGTCTACCAACGAAGTCTAATCGACAGTTATAAAGACTAAGACTTCGCTTCTTGCTGCTTTATCCATTCAATCAAATCCACTTCTTTTATTATGCCTAGATGGTTAGTTATGACCTTATCTTTATCAACTAAAACCATGAATGGTAATTCACCTCGCCACGATTTACTCACATCAAAATACAATTTTTCTTTCACAGATTCTGAAAATACCCATTGTTCAACATTGTGTAAATTATTGTCTTGATGGAGCTTACTGATCACATCGGCTGATAGAAAAGGATCCGTTGCAACGGTAATGAGTTTGACGGTTTTACTTTGTGACAATGCATTATCGAAAAAAGTAAATTCTTTTAAGCAATAGGCGCAATCTTGAGACCAAAATACAATCATATGCGGCGTGTTTTCATAGGTATTTTCAATTTGTGCAAATGAACCTTTCACAAATGCATTAATAGCCTGCGGTGGTTCATTACATGATGTTAAACCTAATGTCATCAAGAGCAAGATGATAATATCCCGTATTGAATTAATCATGATTAGCTAAGGTTTCTACATGCATCTGAACATTATTATCATGACCATTTTCCGTCCAGAGTATTAAAATTTTATCCTTTGTTGCGACTACACGTGGATGACTGGAACTTAATTCAACCTTGGATAAAGATAAAGGCTGCGACCATGTTTGCCCATCGTCAGCTGATTTTGCATAAAAGATCTGTAAACCATTTTCACTGAGCTGATCCCAGGTGGCGACTACTATTCCATTACTAGAAACAGCTATATCACTATGTAAAGCGCCGTTATCACCAAGCTTAATCGGCAAAGACCACTTCTGGCCTTTGTCATCAGAATTTAGATAGTACAAGCCAACATTCTCAGGCTGACCCGTTGAAACCGTCGCATGAAATTGATTCGTTTTATAATCAATAGCCAAACCAGCACCGATATGTGGACAGCCTTCAAAGTCCCAATTAAATTGACCTACCGATGATAATCGTTGCCAATTTAGTTTTTGGTCAACAAGACCAATCGCCATGTCTGACGGTTGCTTATCTCGATATAACACATAAAATAAACCATCGTCATCAAAACGAGCAGTATTCCAACAACAGGCGCAGGTGATCCCGTCTAAGGTTAGATTCGAACTCCAACTTACGCCACCATCACCCGTTTGACTAAAACGTAGGCCTTGCGTGCCTTTGACCTTTTGGTCGCGGCTATCAAGCCACACCAAATTAATGCTGTCATTATTACCATCAATGGCAAAAAAGCCATGTGCACCGTGCCAATCTGCTGGCATCGTAGCTACCTGCCAAGTTTGACCAAGATCATCAGAACGCATTGCCATCATTGGTCCGGCACCAAAAGGAACACCTTCAACTTCTGTCATCCAAACAGCAACAATATTATCGCCTTGAACTGCCAGACGAGCATCATTACCCCGTTTGAATTTAGCAGGCACATTACTGTTTAGTGTGACATTGACCGCTTCCGACCATGTTAGCCCTTGATCAGCCGATGCTTGATACCAAACAGATTGCTGACCGTTGCCTTCTTTACCTAATAATAGATGCACAGTGCCATTGACATATTTAACGTCCAAACTGGTTACCCCCGATTGCTCAGCGTGTTGACCATGCATCGCATGTGATGGTGATTCAGGTGCTATCCGGTGTTGATTTATGAAGAAAAAAGCAACAATTCCACTTATCACTAGCGCAGCAAAAATAAATTTAGTTTTTATCATTTAAAGACCATCATTAATAAAGGGTAAAAAGTGGGTTATCTTATAATTTATACTCAAAACCAACAAAAGCTTGTCTTGGTGCACCCGGTGTATAACGTTCACTACCATAGTTAATGGAAGCGCTTTCTGCATAAGTACGATCGGTTATATTCATCACTCTTGCAAAAACGTTAAATTGATCATTTAGTTCATAGCGTAACTTGATATTACCCACATCATGGCCGGCATAACGTGTGGTGTTTTCATCATCTAACCAGAATGAGCCGACATGTTCCCATTCAAGCATCGTTGTCAAACCTACAAGCGATTTCGGAGAATAAATTAAACGAACATTCGCCACATTATTAGGTGCTTGAGCCTGTTCATTATCACCATACACAGCATCATTATCAAACTCATGTTTTGAATAGCTGTAGGCTACTTTTGAAGTAAATTCATCCGTTAGTTTTGAGCTTAATGATAACTCAATCCCTTTATGAGTCGTTTTACCACCATTTTCATAATAACGATCACCCGAACCATTCTGACGTTGGACTATCGTGTCATCAATCGTTAATAGATATAAAGCACTAGCAAATTCATAACGCTCGGTCACAAATTTGTAACCCACTTCATAGGTATCGGTAACTTCTTCGTCGACTGAAAAACTAATATTGTTGGTTTTTAAACTATATAAGGTTGATGCTTGTGGAATTCGGAAACCGTTAGCATAGCGAGCATAAACCATCTGGGCATTATTAAATTGATAGGTGAGATCTAGTTTAGGGCTGATATGGCTATAGTTAGGATCAATATTAGAATTAGGCCGTAAATAACTCGATGCAGCATATTGACCATCTGCAAGGTTATTAGTGTAATCATAGCTATTAGTGTCAAAACGCACACCAGCACCGACTTTCAACTTATCCGTTAAAAGATATTCAAATCGTGTGTAGGGTGCAATAGCGAGATAATTAACATCGTAATCATAGATTTTCCCGGCGGCAACAGATGAACCAAAACCAGTCGGCACGTAATTAAACAACTGCGTATATTCTTTACTTGCTTGGGTATATTCCAAATCTAAGCCTGTAATATTACGCAGTGCACCAAAGTCCATTTTGGTTTTCAACAATAATCCTACCGAGTTTTCTTGCGTGTCATTTTGTGGCAAGTTGTTCTCCCATGTTGCCACATAACGGTTGCGGTTACTCCGAACATAGGCAATCGAGTTGAATGTTACGGTATCCGAGACCGCATGTTCCCATTCAACATTTGCACGAGCAAAATCGAATTTCCGCACTATATCTATACCACTATCTAAAGCTGTTTGAACATTACCAACCGAAGTTGTTTGGTTTTTAAATGCATCATAGCCTACTAAATCACCGGCCATTTCGGCCTCTGTTTTATTCGCACTGAAACCGATTTTTAGCGTATTGCTATCATTTAAATCATTAATATATTTTACTGCAACTTCTTGACGATCATATTCAGTGTGATCACGCCAACCATCTCCTTGTGCATGAGACGCTTGGGCTGTAATCGTCGATGTTTCATCAATATCAACACCACCAGAAGCGAGTAATCGACGAAAACCATCACTGCCGGTTTCAGCCGAAATTTTTACACCAATCTGATCTCGATCGGGCGCAGAGATAACATTAATAGTCGCAGCAACAGCATCTGATCCATACAGTGCAGTACCAGCACCTTTTAAAACTTCTACAGAACCCGCAGAACTAAAGTTAGTGTAAGCCAGACCATTATGATTAAAAAAGCCAGAAGATTGAACAGGGATACTATCTTGCAGATAAAGATAATAAGGCCCCGTATTAGTCGGCAATCGAATACTAGCCATGTGACCAATGGAGGAACCGGTTTGAGTAATTCGTACACCAGCAATTGAGTTCAACAGTTCTTTCTGATTCACAGCACTATCAAGTTCTACCTCAGCCTTCTTTTTATAGCCGATACTGACCGGTTGTTCAATGATAGATTGTTGACCGCGTTCACCTGTGACCGTCATCCCTTGCAGACTAATCGCTTCATCGGCATAACTATTTAGTATAACCGATACTAAGCTTGCGCCTAGCAAACTTGAAATAATGTTTAATCTCACCGTTTATTCTCCCCAACGTCTGTATTCAAAAATTCACAGAACTATACACTAGGAAAAACAAAAAAAAGATGGATGATTAAATTAATATAAACCACTAATAATATTGTGTTATTTGACGTACAAATCCGTCATTTCCACTATTGGCTTTCGTGTTTTCACGCCATATGACACACTTCAATTTAGTGCTAAATTCGAGGGATAATTAGTTTGCGCTAAACAACGACTGAACTTGCTTTAGCTTGGAAACCTGCTTTTATAGCAATCAATATTCACACCATAAACTAAAAATCTACAGCGTTAAGGCTAACGTTAAAGAATAGTATTGTCTGCCAATGAAAGCTAAATAAGCCTCTTGTCCTTAAACTTAGATATAAAACATACTCGACTCTGATATCAGATCAGGCTTGCCGCGAATTCATTTGATCTAGTAAAGAAAATGCTGCCTGACGACTCTGTTCCAGATGTTTAGTTGTAAATATTTCAGCTTCAGTCTGCACATACTCACCTGTCGGTAATCCCTCGTCATCCAAGCCAAGAAAATCACCGACGGTATTGGCATAAGCCTCCAAGTGGAACTGAAGTGCCCATACATTTTTGCCTAATTTAAACCCTTGATTAGGAGTAATGGCACTAGATGCAAAAGGAATCGCACCATTAGGAATATCAAAACAGTCATAGTGCCAACTTAATGGTACTAAATTATCTGGCATCCACGTCGCACAGGAGTTCGTCTTGGTTATCAGATGCCAACCTACTTCATGTTCAGTATTTTTATAAACATCGGCGCCCATTGCGCTGGCAATTAACTGTCCCCCTAAACAGATTCCAAGCACGGTTTTATCTGAATCGATGGCCTGTTTGATAACCTTTTTTTCAGCTACCAGCCAAGGATACATATCCTCTTCATAAGCGCTCATCGGACCGCCCATAACCAATAACCAATCAAATTGATCCACTGTCGGCAAAGATTCATTCAAATCCAAACGATAAGTTTGCAATTGGAAGTCTTTATCAGCAAACCATTCTGTCATCGAACCTATCCATTCACCTTCTGCATGTTGAAATATCGCTACCTTTTTCATCAAAAATCCCCATAGAAATCTTAATTATTATTCCATTATTTCAGCTAAATAGTAGGCTTTTTCTTACGCCAATTACAATGCTTTATAAGCAATTAATTTAAAGTGTCACAGTACCCAAGATACAATTATCTTCATCGGTTAATTCAACGGTATTTGCTTGTGGTGGCAATGTATGAAATATACAACCGCGAATGCACGTAGATTTAAATTGTCCCTCGACAATAGCGACGTGCCCACATAATGGGGTTGGTTTACAACTCTAAACTCTGACGCAGCTTTTGGCATATTAACGGCATCATCCACAATAATTGTAGCCACCATCACTTTAATTATTGGATGCTATTTTGAACGAGTCAAAGTAGCAGAAACTCATTTGTGTCCCCAGAAAATAGAAATCGATGATCGATTTTTAAAAGAGTTCTTTTCGTTATGTCATCAAAAAAATGAAACAACATCAGACCGGCTTGTACCATTTTTACAAAAATGGAAGAGAAAACTGATTGTTTGGGGCGGACTAGGTGTATTAAAAAAATTATATTAGTTGGAAAGAATTCATGTCTTTATATAAACCAAATGCTGAGACCATTGTCCTAATGGGCATATTTTTTAGAGGCAAGAGAAAAGACATTGGTTTATCAAATAGGGGTCTTAAAAAAGGTTTGTTTTCTCACCTTATCCTTCGACTCGCAAACGTATTTTTGTCTGAAGCAGAAAAATTCAAATATCACACTTACCGAATTATCAAAACTGGAGAAAGAGCGCGTACTTAAGAAGTAATAGTTAACGGGAATAGTCAATCGTATCGGAATAATCGCTCTCTAATAAACCCATCAATCTGCTATTTTACCTTATTTGGTAATCCGCATTACCCACTCAAACCTATACAAACGCCTTATATAAATTAAACACGCTGATCACGCTTATTAACGAGCCTACCAATATTAATAATGTTTTGGTCTTAAGATGACGGGTGATGTAGGCAGCAAAAGGAGCGGCAAATAAGCCGCCAATCACCAAGCCGGCAACAATAAGCCACACGCTTTGGTCTAGAATTGAAAACAGTGCTGTAGCAACAGTAACCGTGAGAAAGAATTCGGCAAAGTTCACTGAGCCAATGGTAGTTCTAGGATCATGCCCAGCTCCTACTAAAGAGGTTGTTACAATCGGTCCCCAACCACCGCCACCAGTGGTATCCATAAGGCCACCAAAAAGTGCTAGAGGTGCAATCTTTTTAGCGTTAATGTCATAACGTGCTTGAATTTGGCGAAAAGCCTTACTTAATACGTATAGGCCCATAATCAATAGATATAAGCTTATATATGGCTTTAACACCTTGCCATCTATACTGCTCAAAATATAGGTACCGATTAAGCCACCAACAATGCCTGGGATGAGCAAACTAAAGAATAGTTTTTTATTTACGTTGCCCATTTTTAGATGCGATACACCAGACACTCCAGAGGTGAATACTTCCGCCAAGTGTGTTGCGCCACTCGCCATTGCCGGCGAGGCACCAACGGCAAGTAAAAAACTGCTTGATGTAATGCCATAAGCCATACCCAGTGCGCCATCAATTATCTGTGCGATTAGCCCTACTAGTAAAGCGCCCCAAAACATAGGGTCATGAATGGCATCAGTAATAATTGCCGTGCCGCTTCGAATATTGCCACCTAAAAACAAACGATAGGCTAAATATAAAAGCAGTCCAGTTAAGATTGCAAATACCAAATAGCTGGCAATACGAAGTAATGGATGATCAGACGGGTGGGTTACTTCATATTCTACAGGAGGAATACCAAGTGCCTCATGTTCTTGGTTAATAGATTTATCATCCAGATCTAATCTACGAATTTTCATATTACGCGTTCCGAGTAATGGCAAGCAGGGCAAAGTAGCACTGATTTAAGAACGCTATTCTATGACGCTTTCTTTATTTACTTAAAGACTATATATTTATTTTGTTATATCATTTAATTATATTAACAATCGATGAGTTATGTTTCAAAATTAGACCAAAGCCATCCTCTTATACGAACAGCCAAATCAAACTCAAAGTTTCATTTGTTAAAAGCAGATACGCTGTTTGATTATCTGGGTTCATTTAGCCGACATTGCTCAATTGAGTAACTAACACTACAAATTCCGATACAAACGGAACTTTTGAATAAGACTATCGTCAGACAGTCCTGTAATAACTGCTGATGCCGTAGAATGGCTAAAATATAATAATAACGACACATTACATCGTATAACACTAAGGAATACCAAGCATGATAGAGGCTAGTTTGACTAATTCACAGATCGCAGTTCATCAACTTAAAACCTACATCAGCAAGCAAATTATTGGACAAGAAGTTTTAGTGGAACGAATGCTCATCGCACTACTAGCCGATGGACATATATTGGTTGAAGGTGCCCCAGGATTAGCTAAAACTCGGGCAATTAATGTGCTCAGTAAAGGCATTGAAGCCAACTTCCACCGTGTACAGTTCACCCCTGATTTATTACCTGCTGATTTAACCGGTACGGAAATATACCGCCCACAACAAGGTAACTTTGAATTTCAAAAAGGCCCGTTATTTCATAACCTGATTCTGGCAGATGAGATCAATCGTTCACCCGCTAAAGTGCAAGCCGCATTATTAGAAGCGATGGCAGAAAGACAAATTACCGTCGGTGCGGCGACCTATCCATTGCCCGAATTATTTATGGTGATGGCGACACAAAACCCGATTGAGCAAGAAGGTACTTATCCTCTTCCCGAAGCGCAATTAGATCGTTTTATGTTGCATGTAAAAATTGACTATCCACATTCCCAACATGAAAAAGATATTTTACATTTAGCCCGTGCAGAAGCGCGTGGCGAATTAAATTCTGATCAATCAGCACTCACAAGAATCAGCCAGCAAAGCTTATTAACGGCACGAAAAGAAGTGTTAGATGTGTTTATGAGTGATGCCTTGGAAGAGTATTTATTACAACTCATTATCGCTACGCGTAACCCGAGTGTTTATGGCGAAGATATGGCCTCATGGGTGCAATATGGTGCTAGCCCGCGTGCCAGCATTGCTTTGGATCGCGGCGCTCGTGCTAAAGCATGGCTACAACAACGAGATTTTGTCACCCCTGAAGATATTCAAGATATCGCCTTTGATGTCTTACGTCATCGTTTGATTTTATCTTATGAAGCGGAAGCAGAAGGTATTACCACTGATCGTGTTATTCAAGAATTAATTGCCCGCGTTGCCGTTCCTTAAGCAGGATAATCAAAGGTGAACTCAGCACTACAAACTAATACTGACCTAGTTACGATACGGTTAAAAACACTGATTGATTTGGCTAAATCAATCTCAATGTTGAAACTACGTCGTCATCAAATCAAAGCAGGCCAAAATGGTGAATATGTGTCTCGGTTTAAAGGCCGTGGCATGGAGTTTGATGAAACTCGCATCTATCAACCCGGCGATGATATTCGGAGCATCGATTGGCGAGTAACAGCACGTAGCGACAAAACGCATACCAAAGTTTATCGAGAAGAACGTGAACGTCCGGTGTTTATTTCGGTGGATTATCGCCCCGCTATGGCCTTTGCAACTCGCGGTGTTTTTAAGTCGGTGCAAGCAGCAAAAATAGCGGGTTTATTGGCGTGGATGGCTCAAGCCAATGGTGATCGCATTGGTGGACAAATATTTAATGAACACGGCTGTCAGGAAATTAAACCCAAAGGTGGCAAACATGCGGTGTTACATTTTTTAAATGCTTTGGTGAAACCTGATTGCGTCAATGATGCCGACGTATCGTTAGAGCGCGTATTAACTCGCCTTATTCAACACACTCGGCCTGGTAGTTTGGTGTACGTGATCAGTGATTTTCGTGGTTTGACGGATATGGCTGAGTTACATCTATCAAAACTAGGTCGGCACTGTGAAGTAGTGTTAATTCATATTTATGATCCACTAGAAAGCCAACTCCCGAGTAAAGGCCGTTTTCGCTTTACCGATGCCATTCGCGACATTATTGTCGATAGTAGCGATAAGCAACGATTAATAAAATATCAACAACGTTTTCAGGAACAACAACTTCATTTACAAACCTTAAGCAAAAAGTGGCGAATGACCTTATTGCAATGCAGTACCAACGATGATCCGCTAGAGGTTATACGCTAATGGAACAAAGTTTACCTTTACGTGATATTCATTTACCTGATGCCATCTCTTGGTGGCCGCCAGCGATCGGTTGGTGGTTATTGTTAGTGTTAATTCCCCTGCTCATCTTCGGCGCTTGGTGGTTATATAAACGCCTGACCCGTAACACCGCCGTTAAAAGTGCTAAACGCTTGCTCGCAACAATTCAAGCTGATCATAGTACCAATGATTTGCAAAAACTACAGCAACTCTCAACATGGTTACGTCGCGTCACCATGAGTGTAGCCCCTGACCAACACAATGCCGGTTTAACAGGCAAGGCATGGTTAGCCTATTTAGACAAAGGTGTTGAAGGCGAACCATTTAGCCAAGGTATTGGGCAATGCCTGAGCGATGCTCAGTTTAGACAAGCGGCACCTGATGATCTGGATATTAATGCCTTAATCACACTCTGTGAAACGTGGTTAAAAGGACAGAAATCATGATTCATTTTGACTGGCCTTGGCTGTTACTTACCCTACCCTTGCCTTTATTAGTACGCTGGTTAGTGCCTTCACAAACACCTGTTGAACAGGCCGCTTTAAAAGTCCCGTTTCTTGATGATTTTGCTAGTGATGAAACCACCAAGGTTTCGCCTCAACAGCAATGGCCACTCATTTTGGCTTCTATCGCTTGGGTATTATTAGTGTCGGCAAGCTGTCGTCCACAATGGTTGGGCGAACCAATTGAACAAGCTATATCTGGCCGCGATTTAATGTTAGCGGTGGATGTATCAGGCAGTATGCAACAAGAAGACTTCATTATTAGTAACCGACGTGTCGATCGTTTAACTGCGACTAAACAAGTTGCTACCGACTTTATCGATCACCGAGTGGGTGATCGTGTGGGTTTAATATTGTTTGGTACCACGGCGTATGTGCAAACCCCGTTGACCTTTGATCACAAAACAGTCGCTACCTTATTAGATGAGGCCTTTATCGGCATCACCGACGATAAACCAGCGACATCGATTGGCGATGCTATTGGCCTCGCGGTCAAACGCATGGATGATCAGCAAGCAAATAGCCGCGTCCTGATTCTACTCACCGATGGCGCCAATACAGCCGGTGAAGTGTCACCACTACAAGCAGCTGAGTTAGCGGCAAGTCATCAGCTAAAAATATATACGATTGGTATCGGTGCCGATGAAATGGTCATTCGTAGTCTATTCGGTGATCAGAAGGTGAATCCATCAAGCGATTTGGATGAAAAGACATTGACAGCGATTGCAGATAAAACGGGCGGAAAATATTTCCGCGCTCGAAATACCCAAGAGCTTGAGACGATCTATCAATTGCTCGACAAGCTAGAACCGGTAGAAAAAGATAAGCAATATTTTAGGCCACTACACGAGTTGTATCCTTGGCCTTTGGGGCTTGCTTTGTTACTCGCGGGCATTATTGCTCTTGTTCGATTAGGCGGGCGCTTGAGATGACCATGAGTTTTGCTGACTTTCATTTTATAAGACCGTATTGGTTTCTAGCGCTGTTACCAGTGGCAATATTTATCATAGTATTGTTTAGGAATAAGCTAGCGCGTGGCAACTGGTCAGAAGTATGTGATGAGGCTTTACTACCCTTCATTTTGCAAGACAGCGATCAACACGCTAAGCGTCGCTGGTCATCAATCGCGATGACGATTGCTAGCCTTTTAGCCATTATTGCCTTGGCAGGCCCAACTTGGGAACGCTTGCCTACACCCGCTTTTCGTAATGATGCGGCATTAGTGATTGCACTCGATCTTTCTCGCTCAATGAATGCTACCGATATCAAACCGAGTCGCTTAATTCGGGCGCGTTATAAAGTTGCCGATATTTTGAAACAGCGTAAAGATGGTTTAACCGCCTTGATGGTCTATGCCGGCGATGCCTTCACCGTGACACCATTAACCGGCGATGCTGCAACGATAAGCAATCAGCTCAATGCTTTAAATACTGACATCATGCCAAGTCAGGGTAGCAATACACTAGCCGCACTCATGCTAGCCGTTGAATTATTACATCAAGGCGGACAACAACAAGGCTCAATTTTACTTATTGCTGATGCCATTAATGCTGATTCAGTTGCCCAAGCAAAAGACATTTTAGGAAACTATAAACTATCCATATTGGGTATTGGTACGGCTGAAGGTGCGCCCATTAAGCTAGCTGATGGTGGTTTTTTGAAAGATAGTCAAGGCAATATTGTTGTACCAAGACTAGTCACATCACAACTTACATCACTTGCCCAAACTGGCGGCGGTATTTATCAAACTATCACTAGCGATGATAATGATATTAAAACCCTGATAGCCAATAGTAATACTGCCACCACACAACAAGCGACGGAGGACTCTAAACATCTAGTTGAACAATGGATTGAACAAGGGCCTTGGTTATTACTAATATTATTGCCATTGGCGGCTTTATACTTTAGAAAAGGTTTGTTGGTCATTCCTCTAGTCGTTTTAATGAACTATCCACAAGATAGCTATGCTGTTGAATGGCAAGATTTATGGCAAACACCCGATCAACAAGCACAACAGGCATTCAATCAACAGCAATATGAACAAGCAGCCGCTCAGTTTCAATCACCAGAATGGCAAGCCGCAGCGCAATATAAAGCTGAAAAATATCAACAGGCCGCTGAAACTTTGCAGCCGCTTGAGCAACACAGCGCTGACGCTTATTACAATCAAGCGACGGCTTTAGCAAAGGCCGATCAATTAGAACAGGCTTTAGAAAACTATCAAAAAGCATTGCAGCTCAATCCTCAACATGAAGATGCGCTATACAATAAAAAACTGGTCGAACAGGCTCTGCAACAACAAGATCAAAAGCAGGATAAAGACAAGCAACAATCTGATTCAGCTAAGCAAAAACAAAAAGATGATCAAGACAGTAAGTCGTCAGATCAATCAAATGATCAACAGGCTCAGCAAGATAAACAGTCAGAAGACGCTGCTAGCGATAAAGCTAATCAAGACCAGCAAGAACAAAATAAGCAAACTGATAAGGCTCAGCAACAGTCTGAAAATGAACAACAAAAAGCTACTAAAGCGGAACAAAAAGATCAAGACAAGCAAGCTGACTCAGAACAAGCGTCAAAACAACAAGATACGGAGAAGGAATCAGTTCAACAGCAAACTGATCAAGAAGCCAATGATGACAGTGAACAAAAACAGGCACAGGAGCAATGGCTAAAACGAATTCCCGATGATCCTGCTGGTCTATTAAAACGCAAATTTAAATATCAATATAGTCAACGTAATCAAAGCTCTCAACAGGAAAAAACATGGTAAATACGTTTACATCGACGATTTTAATCGCTTTTGATAAAGGCCGATTTGTCAGCTCATCTATATCAGTGATATTGCTGCTGATGCTGTTTTCAGTATCCGTCAGTGCTGCTCAAATTGACGTGTCTGTCGATAGAAGTCCTATTGCACTGACTGATTCATTCCAATTGACCTTTAGCACAACAGAATCACCTGATGAAGAACCTAACTTCGCTCCGTTGAAACAAGACTTTGACATTATTAATCAACAAAAGAGTAGTCAATTATCTTGGGTAAATGGCTCAACTAACAAAACGATTCAATGGACGTTGAGTGTGATGGCAAAACGGAGTGGTGATTTACAAATTCCGGCGATTTCTTTTGGCACTGATATGTCTCAACCTTTATCGATTACGGTGATTGAAACAACTCCATTGAGTGCAATATCGGATGATAATCAGTTATTTTTAGAAGTTGAAGCCAGCCCTACTAATGCTTATGTACAGGCGCAAGTTTTATATAGCGTACGCTTGTATCAAAGGATTAACCTTGCTCAAGCGACGCTGTCAGATCCTAAGCTTGATAATGCTGTAGTTGAAAAAATAGGGGAAGACCGACAGTACAATAAAAAAGTACAAGGCGTTACTTATCTGGTAACTGAACGTAAATACGCCATTTTTCCTCAGCAAAGTGGCGCAATGACGATTCCGTCTTTAGTGTTAACAGCAGACGTAATCACTGATGACCCTCGATCACGTTTTAATAGTTTTTTCAGTAACCAAAGCACTCAAACTAAGCGTGTTTTATCTAAAGAGATTAACTTAAATGTACAAGCAGTCCCCGCCAGTTTTAACGGCGATCATTGGTTGCCCGCTGAACAACTAGCTTTAAAAGAAACATGGTCAAATGATGCTTTACAAGTCAAGGTCGGCGAACCCATCACCCGTACTTTAACGATTGTTGCCAAGGGAGCAACGTCGAGTCAGTTACCAGATCTAAGCACGCAACAAATTAACTCTGAGCTTAAAACATATCCCGATCAAGCAACGATTAACGATCAAAAAGGTGAAGACGGAGTTATTGCCTTGCGGGAACAAAAAATAGCCTTTATACCTACAATAGCGGGGAATTTCACTTTACCTGCAATCGATATTCCTTGGTTTAATACTCAAACCAAACAGATGGAATTGGCTCAACTTCCAGCAGTGACTTTGATCGCGATCGCATCCGAACCCGCCAACTCAGCTGTAAATAACGCACCCACTACCCCAGTAATACCATCTGCACAACAACCGACAAATATATCGCCAACACCCTCTTCTATAGCCACTAATAATATTTGGAAGTGGATTGCGTTGGGGTTTGGCTTGGCTTGGTTGCTCACTTTATTATTTATATTCTGGTCGCGTTTTGCCACACCTCAACCTAATAAAACAACTCCAAAAAATCAAAAATATCAACTAAACGACGCGCCCATTAAACTGAAAGAAATAATCAAGGAACTTAAAACAGCATGTACAGAAAATAATCCACATGCCGCTCAACCAGCTCTTATTAAATGGGCAACAGTCAGCTATAACTTTACCAACTTAGCCGAGCTAAATACTCATTGTGATGCTGGTATGCAAGCTGAATTAACAAAACTTAATCATGCCTTATATGCCAAGGAAAAATTAGCGTGGGATGGTACTGGATTGTTGCAAGCCGTTATGGCGAAGCAAACCAAACAATCTTCGTCTAAAAATGCCGATGAGCCGTTATTGCCTCTCTATCCTTCACAACGATAGTCGATCAATAATCGCGCCGATGGCGGTGGTCAAATGACTTAGATCCGCTGAGCTAATAACATAAGGCGGCATAATATAAATCAGATTTCTAAAAGGTCGGATCCACACACCTTGGTCGACAATGAATTCTGATAACCAATCCATGTATTGATCCATCGGCTGAATTAGCTCAACCACGCCGATCGCCCCCTTAACTCGCACTTCTTTTACAATCTCATGAGATTGATATGGCATCAACTCATTTATCAGTTGCTGTTCGATAGCGTTAACCTGCCCTTGCCAATCTGATTCCAACAATAAATCTAAGCTTTCACAAGCCACACGACAAGCTAATGGATTACCCATAAATGTAGGGCCATGCATCAATGCTCCACTACCATCGGTCGCTATGCCGTTGACCACTTTTTCAGAACACATTGTGGCCGCTAGCGTCATATATCCACCGGTTAATGCCTTGCCCACACACAAAATATCTGGACAAATATCTGCTTGTTCGTAGGCAAATAAACTGCCTGTTCGACCAAAGCCCGTGGCTATTTCATCAAGTATTAATAAAACATCGTATTGATCACATAGTGCGCGAACTTGACGAAGATATTCAGGACAATAAAAACGCATTCCGCCTGCACCTTGCACTAAAGGCTCAATAATGACGGCTGCTATTTCTTGCTGGTTATCTTTTAATAGCTGACGAAATTCCGCAATATCGCTATCTTGCCACTCCTGATCAGTACGACATGTTGGCGCAGGTGCAAACAAATGTTTTGGCAATACTTGCTCAAACATACTATGCATACCATTTTCTGGATCACTAGCCGCCATGGCACCAAAGCTATCGCCGTGATAGCCATTACGAACGGTTAACAGTCGCTGCTTACGGCTAAGACCTTGAGCAAACCAATATTGAATTGCCATCTTAATCGCCACTTCAACCGAAATTGACCCGGAATCGGCTAAAAATACATACTGCAAGGGTTCAGCGGTCATATCGATTAATTTACGAACTAAATCAACCGCAGGCTGATGAGTCAAGCCCCCAAACATCACATGTGACATCTGATCTATTTGATATTTTGCGGCATCGTTCAGCCGTGGATGATTGTAACCATGAATAGTCGACCACCACGATGACATGCCATCAATAATTTGACGACCATCCGCTAAGGTCAGTCGAACACCTTTAGCGGATACTACTTCGTGAATAGATGAAGTTTTAACTATGCTACTGTATGGATGCCAAATGTGTTGTGCATCGAAAATAAGATTTTTATTGTTTTTCATACTGATAATTTTAGCCGTGTATTAAGAGAGTTAACGAGGTTAATTATTTGAATTAAGAATTACTGTGAACCAATAGGCTTCCCATACTGCGAAAATACTGAGAGAATGTCCAATTGTGTATCTACTATAGAGTTTAGCGATGAAAAGAAATAGACTAATCCCATCATCTAAACAGGCCAATATGTTTTCAACAGCGCCACGCTTTAATAAGCGTAGTCACTTATTAGCATTGTCATTACTCACGTTTGCTGGCATATTTATTACCGGTATCGTGCTGGCGACTAGCCAACCTGCCGACACAGTCTTTGAATCTAAAATTATAGATTTACCGAATTTGTCCGCAGAAATGCAATCAATCTCGTCTACAACGACCCTCACCAATAAAAAAGAAAGTTTGGCCGTAATTAGCGCCATTGAGACTAAAGAGCAACCTATAGTCACTACATCTGTCGAAAAACATGGTATTGAACTGGCTGCAGTTGAACAGCAAGCAATTGATAATTTACAATATTCAGTTAAAACGGATGAGCAAGAGAATCCAATCGCCAAGCAAAACTCAACACTAAAATCGACATTAAATTGGCAAGAAATAACGGTCAAATCAGGTGATAATCTATCACTTATCTTCCAAGCTGCCGGACTTGGCGCAACGGACACCCATAACATTGCTCAATTAGGTAAAGACATAAAACCATTACTCAACCTTAAACCAGGTCAAGTGTTGCGCTTCGGCTTTGATGGTAATTTAGATTCTAAAGTTTTACAGGAACTACAATTACAGCTGAGCCCTATTGAGACCTTAGAAGTAAAACTAACAGCTGAAGGTTATAAAACAAATCTAGTCACTCGTGAAGTTGAAAAACGTCAAACTCATGCATCTGGCACGATTAAAAGCTCTTTGTTTGAAGCGGGTATTGCAGCTCACTTATCCGATAACTTAGTGATGGAGTTGGCTTATGTCTTTGGTTGGGACATCGATTTTGCCTTGGATCTTCGCGAAGGTGATAACTTCACGGTAGTTTATGAAGAAGATTATTTAGATGGCGATAAAATTGCAGATGGTGACATTTTAGCCGCAGAATTTACTAATCACGGCAACACATATCGTGCTGTCCGTTATATGGATGACACAGGCTCAAACCATTATTACACCCCGAATGGTGACAGCATGCGCAAAACATTCAATCGTACGCCAGTGCATTTTTCACGCATAAGCTCTAAGTTTAATCCTAACCGAAAACATCCCATTCTAAAAACTAATCGCCCACATCAAGGTGTTGATTACGCTGCCGCCATCGGCACACCTATCCTTGCTACAGGTGATGGAAAAGTTGATTTTGTAGGTAATAAAGGCGGTTACGGACGCACGGTCATCTTATCTCATAGTGGAAAATATACAACGCTATACGCTCATATGTCTAAATTCAAAAAAGGCATAAACAGAGGCACTCGTGTAAAACAAGGTGATGTAATTGGTTACCTTGGTATGAGTGGTCTAGCCACTGGACCCCATTTACATTATGAGTTCCGAATAAATGGCGTTCATCGTAACCCGCTAACAGTTGCTTTGCCAAAAGCAGAAGCGTTACCTAAGAAATATCGCAATGATTTTGAACAAAAGTCACTTCCACTACTAGCTCAACTTAATAACCTTAGTAAAATACGATTAGCACTTAACGATCAATAAAACAACAAGTGCGTTATTTTATTGGGGTAATGTCAGGAACTAGCCTTGATGGAATTGATGTTGCGTTAACATCACTATCGGAGTCTGGTACATTCCAGCTCGTTACAGCTCACACATTTCCATTTCCTGAGGCGCTGCATTGCAAACTGCAATGCTTAATTGTTAATCAAGCATCTAAGCTGCAAGATCTTGGTGAAATTGACATTGCTTTAGGAAAATTAATCGGTTTATCGATTAATAAACTACTTGTTGCACAACAATTATCAGCAAAAGAAATTACTGCAGTAGGCAGTCATGGCCAAACTATATTTCATTCTCCTTACGGAGAATTCCCATTTAGTTTGCAGATTGGCAATGCCAATCTTATTGCCGAAATAACAGGCATTACAACTATAGCTGATTTTCGCCAACGTGATATAGCGGCGGGTGGTCAAGGTGCACCATTGGTTCCCGCATTTCATCAAGCATTATTTAGTACACCCCATGAAGATAGAGTTATCGTCAATATTGGCGGTCTTAGCAATCTTACTCTACTACCCGCCTCATCAGATGAATCCGTTATTGGTTTTGATACTGGCCCTGGTAATGTATTGCTAGATTATTGGACAAAACAACAACTGAACAAGCCTTATGATCATTCAGGCAAATGGGCAGCTTCAGGAAAGTGTAATGATGAAGTTCTAAGGCACTTACTCGATGAAGCTTTTTTTAAACAATCCATTCCTAAGAGCACGGGACGTGAATTGTTTAATCAGCAATGGTGCGAGGCTAAATTAGCCCACTACTTACAGGAAACACCAGTAGCCGACATTCAAGCCACACTAGCCGAACTAACCGCCCAAACCATTACCAATGACATTACTACTTATTCAAAATCTAATAGTTCCGTATTTATCTGTGGTGGTGGCGCTCACAATGATTATTTAATGAGCCGACTACGGGTCTTAATGAGCAACAAAAATATTTCTACAACAACCGACTTAGGCATACATCCCGACTGGGTTGAAGCGTGTGCATTTGCATGGTTAGCTTATAGAACAATTAGCAATAAAGCCGGTAATTTGCCATCTGTAACTGGCGCAAAACACCCCGTAGTACTGGGTGCAATTTATCCAGCCTAATTTACTTTATTCATCTAAAGATTGTTCGTAAGCCTCTGCAGATAAAAGCCCATCAATGTCAGAAACATTATCAGGCTGAATTTTAAACAACCAACCATCTCCAAAAGGTTGTTGATTAATTAGTTCTGGCTCATCATCTAATGACGTATTAATCGCTGATATCTCACCACTCACCGGCATATAAATATCTGATGCTGCTTTTACTGATTCTAGCAACATACATGCTTCTTTTGCCGGAAAACGTTGTCCAATTTCTGGCAATTCAGCAAACACCAGATCGCCGAGTAAATCCTGAGCATGATCGGTAATACCTACGGTTAATTCACCACTATCTTCACGGCGAATCCATTCATGTGTAGCTGTATATTTTAAAGAATTCGGGTTAGTCATATTCAACTTCGTCCATACAATATATTTAATTTTTTCAATTTAGGCGCACAGCTGTCATCAACCATGTCCCACTCAAATTTCCACGTCCAGTTACCTTCAATAGTGCCTGGTACATTCATTCTATGTTCACCGTTCAAAGCCAATAAGTCCTGCATAGGCAATACAGCTAATTGTGAAACTGATTGTAATGCAGCGCGAACGAGTAACCATGGCATCGGCTCTGTCGTTTCGCCAAAATACTCGTATACATGCTCCTTAGTACTATCATCTAAGGTATCAAACCAACCCATTGTTGTATCATTATCGTGCGTGCCTGTATAAGCGACACTATCTTGGCAATGTTGATGTGGTAAATAAGGATTACTGGCATCACCACCAAATGCAAATTGCAAAATCTTCATGCCCGGCATGCCATATTTTTCACGTAATGCAGTCACTTCATCTGTAATAATGCCAAGGTCTTCAGCCACTAAAGGCAATTCACCAAAAGTGTTTAGTAAAGCACTAAACAAGGCATCACCTGGCGCTGGTACCCACTGCCCGTCCATGGCAGTTTCACAATCAGCAGGGATCTCCCAACAGGCTTCAAATCCCCTGAAATGATCAATTCGAATTAGATCAAATAAATCTAGCTGCGTTTGTAAGCGTTGCTGCCACCATTGAAATCCTGTTTTACTATGTTCTTCCCAACGATATAGTGGATTTCCCCAACGTTGACCTGTTGCAGAAAAATAATCTGGCGGTACGCCGGCCACTTTTTCTGGTTGACCTTGACTATCTAAAGTAAATAATTCTGGATTAGACCAAACATCAACACTATCATGGGCAACAAAAATAGGCATATCACCAAATAACAATACACCACGTTCATTAGCATAGTTTTTCAATGCATGCCACTGCTGGGCAAAGATAAATTGCTCAAATCGCCTAATATTCAATGCATCTTCACGATCAGCACGCACTTTTTGAAGTGCCATTTCACTTCGGTCACGTAGCGCTACAGGCCATTGAAACCAAGCTGTTTGTTGTTGTAACAGCCTAATTTCACAAAACAATACATAATCTTCTAACCAATATTGCTGTGTATCAACAAAATCACTAAATGCTTGTCTATCTTGTTCAGTCGCTCGCACTATAAACTGATGATAAGCTTGTGCCATTTTAGCGGAACGCTTTAGCCCATCAATTTCGACGGCATTAGCCCAAGACTGCTGCTTAAGCTTCTTCATGCAAATTAACTTGGTATTCGCTGCATGTGCTGATAAGCATTGATAAGGAGATCCGTCACTATGGGTCGGTCCTAAGGGCAACATTTGCCATACAGAGACCCCTGCTTGCTCTAATAAATCAACAAATCGATAGGCATCTTCACCTAATTTTGCAGAGGGTAAACTAGTAATATGAAGTAAGACACCGGCCCGTCTTTTTTGAAATACCTGTGCTTGTTTCATAAGTTATCCGCCACGTCGCATAGTTCCACCCTGCTCAATACCACCGCCGCCTTGTGAAACTGCTTCAGATAAAGTATCTGGCACCTCTTCACCTAACATTTGATAAAGATTGCATAAATGCAAGCGGAACAAACGTTCAAAATCACTGACACTGTCTGCTGAGTTGTAATCGCCAAACCACCAGAACCAATCCGAACCTTCACAAATTGCCAATTGACGCTGCAAGGCATGTAATGTTTCCGGATCGAATTGCTCTTTTGCCATAACTTTGTCATAACATTGTTTTGCTTCGCTTAAAAGATCCCAGCCGCGGTTTTTATCTTTATCACCTATCCACGTTGAATATGAGCCGTAAACCCAGCTTCCACCCATCATTTTTGGTAACTCTGTTGCTTGCACACCATTTTTCAAACATTCAGAAAACGTAGTTAAATCAATTTCAGGATGTTCAGCTAAGCGGCTATAAAGCGTCTGTAAGAAATAATAGCCATTATAAGAATAATATTCCCATGCATTTTCACCATCTAAGATCACGGAAACCACGCGATCTTTATCATCTTTTGAGTTAGATTTAATGGTCAATAAATGTTTAATAAAATCATCTACGGCATCATCAGCCCCCCACTTGGTGTAAGTAAAACCAATTAAATCTGAGAGCCCATCATCACGATAGAAGCAAGCTGGTGATGCACCGGGTAATTTGTATGGCTTGTGAACACTGGCTCCCTCAATTCCAGACAAGTGCAAACTATTTCGCAATACATTTTCACCAGAGGCGGCCCAATCAAAGCCATGTTGAGTTATTATTTTTAATGTTTCAGTTGAAACGGCACCTTCTGATGGCCAACAACCTTTAGGTTTAAAACCAAAAAATGATTCGAAAACCCGTATTCCCTCTTTCATATGCCAATGCACACGTTCTTCACCACCAGGATAAGTCGTAATTTTAGGCAATGGAGCATCAGGCATTGCTTCATGTGTGGTGTTAATATCTAGTAATAACGGCACAATCGGATGAGCATAAGGCGTTACTGATAATTCAACACGACCCGTTTCAGCTAAACGACGATAACGTGGTATCAAATCACTTAGTAATTCGCCAATGACAGTCATTAATTGACGACGATCATGGAAGGTAAAATGTTTACCTTTCTTCATTAATTCTTGAATACGAACATCAGAACGTCTGACCGATTCGCCAATCCATGCTAAGTGATACCACACCACCAGATCAATCATAAACTGATCGTTAATATAACTTAACCTGCTGGGCTGTAGTAAAAACCATCGTGCCATTTTCACCAATTTTGAAAAGTGTGGGAATGGTGCAATCAGTTTTTCTTCATTGGCGCGTAAGCAATCATTAATCAGCTTTTGACGAGCTTCAACATGTACAGGTTGCACAGGTGAGTCTAAGGCAATTAATAATGGATCTTTCAATCGTCCCGTACCCTTAAAGCGTGACTTTAACTGTTTATCATAATCATCAAGTTGCTCAATTAAGGTTGGCGCGAAGTTAACAACTGCTTTTGCACCCGGCACATTTTCTAAATGCCATGCCATATCTACATAATCTTTAATCGCATGTAAATAAGTCCAAGGTAATTGGTACATTCCGCCCATTGGTTCACTATATTGCGGCTGGTGCATATGCCAGCATAGAACCACTTTTAACTTATCTGCCATTATGATTTCTCACTAATTAAAATCTTTTGCATATTCCAGAGTGAAACGACTAAGTTATCTAACATAACGATAATTCTGTCCTAACATTTCAGGTGTGACTAACACCACGCCATTTGGAGATATTTCATATTTTTTTGCATCTGCAATTGGATCTTCACCAATAATCGTACCATCAGGGACAACACAGCCCTTATCTAAGACGACTTTTTTCAAACGACAGTTTCGCCCAACAGTCACATCAGGTAATACGACACAATCGTTCAATGTAGAATAGCTTTGTATTGTTACTTTAGAAAATAGCACGGAGTGTCTAACAACCGCACCAGAAATAATACAACCACCCGAAACCATAGAATCAACAGCCATGCCACGGCGGTCGTCGTCATCAAACACAAATTTAGCAGGTGGCAATTGTGCTTGGTGGGTCCAAATAGGCCAATCATCATCGTATAAATTTAACTCAGGCGTAATGCCTATCAACTCTAAATTAGCGGACCAAAACGCATCAATTGTACCCACATCACGCCAATAGCCAGGGTCATTGCCCTGCACGTCTTTATATGGGAAGGCCAGTACTTTATATTTTTTAATCAATGATGGAATAATATCGTGACCAAAATCATGCGTTGAATTTGGCATATCGGCATCTTTAATGAGTTGTTCATAAAGAAATGCAGCATTAAATACATAAATACCCATTGAAGCCAATGCAGAATCATCTCTTCCCGGCATCGGATTAGGATTTTCAGGCTTCTCATCGAATGCAACGATACGGCGGTTAACATCAACCGACATAACACCAAAGGCTTTTGCTTCTTCTAATGGTACTTCCAAACAACCGATTGTCATGTCTGCACCTTGCGCCACATGCTCAGCTATCATGTCACCGTAATCCATTTTATAAATATGATCGCCCGCTAGAATTAGTACATATTCAGGACCATGATTTCTTAAAATATCGACATTTTGATAAACAGCATCCGCTGTTCCTGTATACCAGCCTTGCTCGGTTCGTTGCGAGGCAGGCAATAACTCAACAAACTCACCCAGCTCACCGCGCATAAAGCCCCAGCCCTGCTGAATATGGCGCATTAATGAATGTGCCTTGTATTGAGTTAAAACACCGATTCTACGAATGCCCGAATTCACACAGTTTGATAAAGGAAAATCAATGATTCTAAACTTGCCGCCAAACGGTACGCCTGGTTTCGCTCGCCAGTCAGTTAACTGCTTCAATCGAGACCCTCTTCCGCCCGCAAGAACCAGTGCTAAAGTATCACGAGTAAGACGACTTACGAATCGCGTGCTATTATCTGTCATATGAGTTCTCCTGTGGGTGGGTAATCAAATCGTTACCAATTGGCTATTAGCCTGCCACAAGCACTCAAATACGGCAACCAAAAAATAAATTTAGGGTCTAAAATCATGATTGTAGCCAAAACACTATCTAATGACTTAATTAAAATCATCGAAGCTAGTCACCATGATCCTTTCAGTATTCTAGGACCGCATTCCCATGGAAATACAACAACCGTTACACTTTTCTTGCCTGATACCAAGAAAGCATGGCTGAATAATGATCTCATTTTAAGCCGTATTGAAGGCACTGATCTCTTTCATTGGACTGGTGACACTAACGAGCTAATCACTCCTTATAAAGTCAATCGTCTTACGGGCAATGGCATTCCCCTTAGTCAGGTCGATCCTTATTGCTTCCCACCTCAATTATCTGAATATGATCTCCATTTATTCTCTGAAGGTAATCATTGGCATGCTTATCGAGTTTTAGGCGCCCATTTACAACAGGTAGATGGTGTTGATGGCGTGCTATTTGCTACTTGGGCACCAAGTGCTCAACGGGTCAGCGTAGTCGGTGGTTTCAATAGCTGGGATGGCCGATGTCATCCTATGCGTGTGCGTGGAGGAAGTGGTGTATGGGAATTATTTATACCTGGCCTTACTGCCGGCGATTTATATAAATTTGAAATTAAAAACCAACATGACGGTTCTCTTCATTCCAAGATGGATCCTTATGCTCAGCAAGCAGAATTAAGACCGGGAACCGCATCTGTTATAGCAACAACCAGCGTTCATAACTGGCAAGATACTGATTGGATGACTAAACGCCATGGTTCTGATTGGCTACATCAACCTCATTCAGTTTATGAAGTTCATTTAGGTTCCTGGAAACGTAACGAATTGGGCGCGTTTCTGAGCTATAGTGAGTTGGCTGATCAATTGGTACCCTATGTTAAAAAAATGGGCTTTACTCATATTGAACTATTGCCTATCACCGAACATCCACTAGATATCTCTTGGGGCTATCAAACAACAGGCTATTTTTCGCCTACCAGTCGTTTTGGTACACCCGATGAACTGCGTTATTTTATTGATCAATGTCATCAAAATAATATCGGTATCATTCTCGATTGGGTACCTGGTCATTTTCCTAAAGACGCCCATGGTTTGGCCAAGTTTGATGGTAGTGCCTTGTACGAACATGCCGATCCTCGCCAAGGTGAACATCAGGATTGGGGCACATTAATTTTTAACTATGGCCGAAGCGAAGTCACTAACTTCCTGTTATCTAGTGCTTTATATTGGCTGGAAGAGTTTCATATCGACGGATTACGTGTTGATGCGGTAGCGTCAATGTTATATCTCGACTATTCACGTGAAGATGGTCAATGGATACCAAATCAATACGGTGGTCGTGAAAACCTTGAAGTGATTGACTTTTTAAAACACATGAATACCGTGTTACATAAAGAACATCCGGGCTGCTTGATTGCTGCCGAAGAATCAACCTCCTACCCAATGGTCTCGCGTCCTGCACATATGGGTGGTCTTGGATTTTCAATGAAATGGAATATGGGTTGGATGCATGACATTCTTGAATATATGCAACAAGATGCCATCCACCGGCGTTACCATCATGATTCACTTACATTCGGTTTACTGTATGCTTTCACCGAAAATTTTGTCTTACCTTTTTCGCATGATGAAATGGTTCATGGCAAAAAATCAATGCTCAATAAAATGCCGGGCGATGATTGGCAACGCTTCGCTAATTTAAGACTACTTTACACCTTCATGTTTACCTACCCAGGTAAGAAACTACTCTTTATGGGCTCAGAATTTGCTCAAGGTACAGAGTGGAACTGTGAACAAGCATTAGATTGGTATGTGCTTGATTATCCGCTTCATCAAGGTATGCAATCACTCGTGGCAGACTTAAATAAAGCTTACACTGAGACACCAGCACTTCACGTGCATGATTTTGATCCGCATGGTTTTGAGTGGATAGACTGTAATGATCGTGAACAGTCTATACTCAGTTATCTTCGTAAAAATGGTAGTGAATTTGTCATTACCATCTTCAATTTCACGCCTGTACCACGAAAAAGTTACCGAATTGGTGTTCCAGAAGCGGGACGTTATGAAATCATGCTTAATTCAGATTCTGAATATTATGGTGGCAGTAACTTTGCTAACAAACTTGAAATAGTCGCTGAACAACAACCATGGTCTGACAGACCTTATTCTATTCAGCTAAATCTTCCGCCACTTGCAGGTTTAGTACTACGTAAAATAGGCTAGAGCTAATAGCGCATGAGTAAACAACATAAACTATCGCGACTGGAATACGAAAAACAAAAGGAATTGCTACAGATTGAGTTGTTAAAAGTTCAAAACTGGGCTAAGAAGCGTGGCGAACGCATCGTTATACTGTTTGAGGGCCGAGATGCTGCGGGTAAAGGAGGTGCTATTAAACGCTTCATGGAGCACCTTAACCCTCGCGGCGCACGTGTTGTTGCCTTAGAAAAGCCAAGCGATACTGAACGTGGTCAATGGTATTTTCAGCGCTACGTTGAACAACTACCTACTGCAGGAGAGATCGTATTATTTGATCGTTCATGGTACAACCGTGCCGGCGTCGAACGCGTGATGAGTTTTTCAACTGACAGTGAATACCAGCAATTTTTAATTCAAGTACCAGAATTTGAGAAAATGTTGATGGAAAGTGGCACGCGTCTATTTAAATATTGGTTTTCTGTCAGTCGTAATGAACAATTTTCTCGTTTTCAAGCTAGAAAACAAGATCCTTTAAAACGCTGGAAACTTAGCCCTATTGACGTTGCATCCTTAGATAAATGGGATGATTATACTGCCGCCAAAGAAGCTATGTTTATGCACAGTCATACAACTCATTCACCATGGACGGTGGTTAAATCAGATGAAAAAAAACAAGCACGTTTAAATTGCATGAGCCACTTTCTTCAGCAGCTACCTTATGATGAAAAAGAGACTAGTATTACCGCTAATATTGATCCAACATTAGTCTACGAACCCTCGTTGCATATTTTTTCACGGAGAAAAAACGATGTCACATAAAAATGAACGGGCGCATGCTGAGCAGGTCGTGGAGCACTTTAAGGCGACATTACCCAAGAGTATCGACAGCTTAATAACAAAAAAGCATTATAATGAACTGACTGTAATGATTCAGTCAGCAATCGATGTATCTGTAGTGTCGACACTTGAACATAATGCCCAAAAACTAGAAGCTTTGGCTAAAGAACTACGTTCTCAACAAAAAGATCATATTTAATCTCATTCATTTACTGTTTGCCAGCTTGTGTGGTTTGTCAAACGAAGGCATGCTTAACTATCAGTCTTTCGCTAATAATTTAAATGCAGCTAAGGCTCGGTTACGGCCAAAAGTTAAATCAACCATAGGCTCAGGATAAGATTTAGGTCTATTTATTTTTGTTGGCATATGAATTTCTTTATCAGATAGATGGGCTAGTTCAGGCACATAGTGTCGAATAAATTGACCCTGTGGATCAAAACGCTTTGATTGTGTAACAGGATTGAAGATTCTAAAATAAGGAACAGAATCAGTGCCCGTCGATGCTGACCATTGCCATCCACCATTATTAGCAGCTAACTCGCCATCAATAAGATGTTGCATAAACCAGCGCTCACCTAAGCGCCAATCGATCAATAAATGTTTACTCAAAAACATCGCAGTTACCATTCGCAATCTATTATGCATCCAACCGCGTGCAAGTAACTGTCGCATTGCAGCATCAACCAGTGGAAAACCAGTTTGGCCTTGCTGCCACGCCGTTAATTCCTGCTCATGATGACGCCACTCAATGTTGTCTGTAAAAGGTTTCCAAGGTTTATGACGCGAAACATGCGGATAATCTATCAACACATTTTTATAAAACTCACGCCATAAAAGTTCATTCTGCCAAACATGTACGCCGTCATTAGGCTCACAATATTGCCAAGAGGCATTCCAACACTGTCGTACTGAAATAATTCCGCTGGCCAAATAGGGCGATAGTCGACTGGTACCTCCTAATGATGGTATATCACGATTATTTTTATAATCACCGATAGATTTTTGACAAAAGTGAGCAACGCGTGAAAAGGCATGTTGCTCACCTGCGGGCCAAAAGCTATGCAAATCTTCAGAGATAATTGGCCAACCAATTTTATCAAGATGGTATTCTTCTGCCAATTTTGTCACATTGATTGCTGTTTGTATGATGGGTAGTGGATATAAATATAGTGTTTGATCGAGGTGTAGTTTTGCCTGCTTTGAAAAAGGCGTAAACACTTTAAAGGGTGTGCCTGTTTTAGTTCTTACTGTAGCAGGTGGCAATAATAACTGATCATGATAACCTTGATACGTAACATTAATTTGGGCAATACTATCAACAACATTCTTATCTCGAAGACGTTCATTGATAGGGTATTCATGATTAAAATGAAGTTGTTCAATTTTCCACTGTTGGCAGATTATTTTAATTAAATCGGGAATCTGTTGATAACTATCTACTTGAAAAAAATGTAATTCAATATTCAATGCTGCTAGGGATTTTTTTAAGTATGCTAAGTTACGCTGCCAAAAATCAATTTTAACATCAGCATCATCATGTTCACGCCATTGATCGGGGTTAACAATATATATTGCACTGACCGCCTTTCCTTGTTGGCAGGCATGATAGAGTGCTGGATTATCATTGACACGTAAATCATTTCGAAACCAAACTAACTGATGAGACATTACTGTTGTTCTCCTCCAGCTTGCCAAGCCTGAAATTTAGATGATTGCCAACATTGACTCGCACTCCCGCCTTTGAATTTAATGGTTAATTCTGTGAATAGTCCACTATGAATATCAGCCATCCTGCCGGCACAAAACGAATCACCTCGCCATGATGTTATCAATTTGGCTAATTGCTTAGTTTCGATAGTATCTAAACGTCTATCAGCAAATAGAATTATGGGGAGTCCAGTTGTCTGATTCAATCGATTTAGGCATGCCATATCCTTGATACTGTTGATAGCATCAACTCGCACACCTGATTGTAATAATAAGCCATGAAATAACCAATAATCTAATGCAGGTAAGTCAGCTCCTAAATTGACTAGAATGCAGTTCGCATTAGACTTTTGCTTGTCAGCCCGCAATGTCATCAATGTGATTTGTCGCTGCCAGCATTGCTGCCATAATTGTAGCTCTAATTCATAGCCATGCCCTTCTACTTGCCAACGCTGCTGTAACAAAACTTGTAAGGGCTGGTAGACATTTTCACATAAGCTTATAAAGGGTGTCGATTTATTGAGCAGGTCTATCTGTTGATTCAAACTCCTTGGTTTAAGTTTAATTAGCTCGACGAGTATGTCCTCTTGTGTTTTTAACCAATGATTATCACTATCAGGCACAACTGTGGTTATTTCATTACTTGCAAGTAAGTCAGCCACTTTACTGATTGCCACACCACGATTAAGCCAAGATATAATTTTTCGAATATCATCGATATTAGCCTGTTTATAAAACCGATGCCCTTTAGGTGTTCGCTCTGGTTTAATTAAACCGTAGCGACGTTCCCATGCTCTCAGAGTTACGGCTGCTACACCCGTTTGTTGGCTGACATCACCTATGTTAAATGTTGGTTCAGATTGCATTTCGTAAACTCAGATCCTCGGGATACGGTTGTAAATAAGCTTGTTTGGCAATGTAGGGATCAGGATGGTTACTAAAGTGATGTTTCAGGATGGTGATTGGCACTATCAATGGAACTTGTGCAGTACGATATTGATCAATTATCTTGGATAGTTCTTGTTTTTCTTGTGCTGATAACACTTTTTTCAAATAACCCTGTAAATGCATGAGGACATTGGTGTGTGATTTTCGTGATGCTAAGCTAGTTAACTCTGTCATCAATAACGTAAAATAACGATTACCTAAATCGGTGACATCATGATTGCCCGCATCAGCTAACATTCGCCCCAGCTCGACATAACGAGCAGGTGAATGTGCCATTAAACAATATTTATAACTGGCATGAAACTCAATAATGGCGTGATAACTCAATCCCTGCTGTTTAAGTTGTTGCCAATTGTGATAAGCATAAACTCGGGTAATAAAGTTTTCTCGTAACGTCGCATCAGCCAAGCGACCTGACTCTTCGACAGGTAATAAAGGATTAGCCTCCATTACTGCCTTAGCATAGATACCTCGACCAGCATCAGCGGCAGGATAACCATTTTCTTGATAGACCTTAACTCGATACACCCCACAGCTCGGGGAATTTTTCATAAAAATATAACCACAAAGGTCACCAAGCTGTTGCGCTTTGTCCTGACTAAATTTATTCATCTTATCGGTGAAATCAATTTTATTGTCATTGACTGCGACTACTTGTGGTGATTCAACATTACCAATCAAGCGTATAGCTCTGCGTGGGATAGTCATACCAATGCCAACTTCAGGACACTCAGGGACAAAGTCAAAATAGCGTGACAATGTATCAGTACATAATCGCGAGTGCTTATGTCCACCATCAAAGCGCACTTCATTACCTAACAAGCAACTACTGATCCCTACTTTTATTTTCATAAATCATATCCTTCTATGTTTAATTTAGAATAACAATACCAAAATTCTTATACAAGTATTTTATTTTGTATAACTATGTGTCATGATGTATTGAACAATTATAAGGTGATACTTATGAAACATGTATTAATAACTGGCGGCACTGGACTCATTGGTTCCAGCTTGTGCAGAAAACTTATCGACCAGAATTATCAAGTCACAGTGCTCAGTCGAAACCTAAAAACTGTCAGCCAAAAATGTGGCCAACAAGTTCAAGGCATAACTTCCCTTTCTGAAATAAATGCTAATGTTGTTATAGATGTAGTGATTAACTTGGCAGGAGAACCCATTGCGGATAAACGATGGTCAAAAAATCGCAAAGTAGAATTAGAAACAAGCAGAATTAATTTAACCCATGAATTAGTTAAGTGGATGAGTGAGCGGAAGCTGAAACCCGAGAGTCTAATTAGTGGTTCAGCAGTCGGTTGGTATGGTGATGGTAGCTCTGAGATTTTAACTGAACAAAGTAAATACAAAGATGAATATACTCATCAGCTTTGCGATGCTTGGGAAAAACAAGCTTTACAAGCTGAGCAGGCAGGCATCCGCGTGTGTATAGTTCGGACTGGCTTGGTATTAGCTAAAAATGGCGGATTTATCCAAAAAATGCTTTTACCATTCAAATTGGGTCTCGGCGGAAAACTGGGTCAAGGAGAGCAATATATGCCTTGGATTCATCTGACAGACATGACCAATCTACTTGTTTTTTTATTAGAAGACCGTGGAGCGCATGGCGTATTTAATGCCTGCTCTCCTCAGCCTGTCACTAATAAAAAATTCACCGCTGCATTGGCTAAACAACTACATCGTGTTGCATTTATCCCTGTGCCTGCATGGTTACTAAAAATCTTACTAGGAGAAATGTCCCGTCTATTACTGACAGGGCAAAATGCTACTCCTGAAAAAGCTCAGGCAATCGGCTTTCGCTTTGTTTATACTGATGTTACGTTAGCGTTAGCTAATATTTTATCCACCAACAAATGAATTAATATGACTAATAGAGCTGTTTTACTTGTTAATCTAGGTTCACCTGATAATGCTGATACGCGATCAGTACGACGCTATCTTAATCAGTTCCTAATGGATCGCTATGTGATTCAATTACCCTGGTTGTTACGCAGAATGATCGTCAGTTTATTTGTCTTACCAAAGCGACCTAAAGCATCTGCAGAGGCTTACAAAAGTGTCTGGATGGAAGATGGTTCGCCGTTAATTGTATTATCTGATCGTTTAAAGCAAGCCGTGCAAGCTAGTATGAACATACCTGTTTCAATGGCAATGCGCTATGGTAATCCTAGTATAGAAAGTGAGTTGATTGCCTTAAGTCAGCAGCCAGAGATTGATGAGGTGTTATATCTGCCTTTATATCCCCACTATGCTGAAAGTACTGTTGCAACCTCAATCGAGGAAGCAAAACGCGTTATAGCCAAACATCACCTTAAAATCACCTTAACAGTTCCGGCTCCTTTTTATGACAATCCCGACTATATTGATGCCTTGGCATTAAGTGCAGAGCCCTATCTAAAACAAGATTACGATCATATCGTATTCAGTTATCATGGCTTACCAGAATCTCATATCACTAAGCTGGATACATCAGGCCAACATTGCTTACAAAGGACTGATTGCTGCCAACAACAAAACGAAGTCCATAAAACTTGCTATCGCCATCAGGTAATGCGTACAACGCAATTACTTGTCGATAAGTTAGGTTTAGAACAAGATAAATACTCAGTAGCATTTCAATCTCGCTTAGGACGAGCCAAGTGGCTTGGGCCAAATACTGAAGATCGCTTACGCGAGCTTGCCCAATCTAACGTAAAAAATATATTGGTGATCTGTCCAGCATTTGTTACCGATTGTTTGGAAACATTGGAAGAAATTGCGATTAGAGGACAAGAAGTATTCACAGAGGCCGGGGGCACAAAGTTGACCTTAATTCCATGTCTCAATGACCATCCGGCTTGGGTTGATGTCTTGTCTTCATGGTGTAAACCAACTTAGTTCCCACCTTCAGACTAATGTCGGAAGGTGGGAACCTAATAAAGTGCTATTCTGACTATCTTTGAAACCTTATTTCCGAAGTGACCGAATTAAGTTAATCAAGTTAGTGGTCGAACTATCATGAACTGAAATTTCAGCGCCATCTTTTAAATCAGGCAATATCGCTTTTGCTAATTGTTTACCTAACTCAACGCCCCATTGATCAAACGAATTGATATTCCAAATGACACCTTGAACAAATATTTTATGTTCGTATAAGGCGACTAACTGTCCTAACATTTCAGGTGTCAGCTGTGGAAATAGTAAGGTGTTACTTGGACGATTACCAGGAAATACTTTATGTGGTAATAAAGCTTCTAAAGCCTTACCTTCATAGCCTTCTTCTGCCAATTCGGTCCGAACTTCTTCAGCATTTTTACCTTTCATTAAGGCTTCTGATTGTGCCAAGCCATTTGCTAATAAAATTGATTGGTGATCACATTCAGGATAATGACTATTAACAGGTAAAACAAAATCAACGGGTACTAACTGCGTTCCTTGATGAATAAGTTGAAAGTACGCATGTTGGCCATTTGTACCTGGCGTGCCCCAAATGACAGGGCCCGTTTTATAACTAATGCGATGCCCTTCACGATTAGTTACTTTACCGTTGCTTTCCATATCTAATTGCTGCATGTGATTAGGGAAACGGGCAAGTGAGTGGTCATAGGGCACAATAGCATGCGTTTGTGCACCAAAGAAATTGATGTACCACACACCTAATAGCCCCATAATTACAGGCATGTTTTCTGCTAATGGTTGAGTACGGAAATGCTTATCCATTTCATGACCACCATCAAGCATACGTTCAAAATTATCCATACCAACATAGAGTGCAATAGGTAATCCGATGGCACTCCACAGTGAATATCGGCCACCTACCCAGTCCCAAATTTCAAACATATTTGCAGTATCAATGCCAAACTCAGCAACTGCTTTGGCATTAGTCGACACTGCCACGAAATGTTTAGCAACATCTGCTTGTTTAGCCGTTTTCAGAAACCACGATTTTGCTGATTGTGCATTGGTTATCGTTTCTTGGGTGGTAAAGGTTTTAGACGCCACCACAAACAAGGTTGTTTGTTGATTCAATTTTTCAAGTGTCGTACTTAAATCAGCCCCATCGACATTAGATACAAAATGTACACTCATACCCTGAATGCCATATGATTCTAAAGCATCACAAATCATCGCAGGACCAAGATCAGAACCACCAATACCAATATTAACGATATCAGTAATCCGTTGGTCTGTGTAACCCAACCATGTACCATTATGAACTTGATGACAGAAATTTTTCATTTGTGCTAAAACCGCATTCACGGCGAGCATGACATCTTCACCATCAACCATAACAGGTGTATTAGCACGGTTACGTAAAGCAGTATGGAGTACAGCACGACCTTCAGTATTATTGATGGCTTCCCCTGAAAACATGCGTTCAATCCAGTCAGTCATATTGACAGATTGAGCCAGTGCGACCAATTTCCCCATCGTTTCTTTGGTTATTCGATTTTTCGAATAATCTAAAAGTAAATCACCACTTTTTACTAAAAAATGATGTGCACGATCAGAGTCCAAGGCGAACTGCTCACGCATTGATACATATTTCAGGTCAGAATAGTGACGAACTAAAGATTGCCATTCAGGTATATTTAAGGGGGTCATAGTATTCTTCTATTTTTATTGTTGTAAATAATCAGCTAATGCATTCCACGCAATAATTTCTTGCTCGCCCGTTTCCATTTTTTTCACACCGACCACTTTTTGCTCTATTTCATCGTCACCTAGAATGAAGGTCCAGCGGGCACCACTTCTATCAGCTCGTTTAAATTGGTTTTTAAAACTACCACCACCGCAATGAGTAATCAATTTTAAATCTGGGAGCTGATCGCGTAACTGTTCTGCCAATAATAATGAATAGCTAGCTGCTGCATCACCTACAGCAACCAAATACACATCAACCGTTTGTATTTCAGGTAGAGAGTCAGTTGCTTCTAATAGAGAAATTAAGCGCTCTAATCCTATTGCAAAACCAATCGCTGTTGCACCTTTACCACCAAGTTGAGCAACCAAACTATCATATCGACCGCCCGCACAAATAGTACCTTGCGAACCTAACTGGTCGGTGACCCATTCAAACACTGTTTTGCCATAATAATCTAAGCCACGTACTAAGCGAGGATTAATCTCATAAACTAAACCTGCCTGATCAAGCGTCTGGCATAAGATAGAAAATTCCTGCCTCGATTCGTCATCTAGGTGATCAATTAATTTTGGAGCCGCATCATTAAGTGCTTGCATCGCTGGATTTTTGCTGTCTAAAATACGCAGTGGATTAGTATGAAGTCGTCGTTGACTATCTTCATCCAATTCCTGCTGATGCATTTCAAAATAGGCGATTAAAACATCACGATACGCTAAACGAGCCTCAGTGGAGCCTAATGAATTTATTTGTAAAATAGCGCCTTTCAAACCCAATATTTTCCACAAACGCGCTGTCATCAGAATCATTTCAGCATCAATATCTGGGCCACTAAAGCCATAAGCTTCTACACCGACTTGATGAAATTGGCGATATCGTCCCTTTTGTGGTCGCTCATGCCGAAACATAGGCCCCATATACCATAGCCGTTGTGTTTGATTAAGCATACCATTCTGCATCGCTGCACGAACACAACCTGCCGTACCTTCTGGACGCAAGGTCAAATTATCACCGTTACGATCCGCAAAGGTATACATTTCTTTTTCGACAATATCAGTCACCTCACCGATAGAACGGCAAAATAACTCAGTTTTTTCAACGATCGGAAAACGAATTTCCTGATAGCCATAACTTGTTAACACCTTTTTCAAAGCAGACTCAATCGCCTGCCAGTAAGGTGTAACCTCTGGGAGAATGTCATTCATTCCCCGAATAGAACGTATAATTTCAGCCACGCTTAACTTAGTACCTTTATTGGAATAATTTTTTCTGGATGCGATACCAGTTTCTGACGCGCAATTCGTTGTCGTATTTCACGTTCCAACTCATCAACAATCGATTTATTATCGACCTTATGACTAGGCTTGCCATCCACATAGAGTAAGTTTGGCTCACCACCTGCCAGCCCAAACGTAGCTTCTTTTGCTTCACCAGGACCATTTACTACACAACCAATTACCGCCACGTCCATCGGTTCTAAAATATCTTCTAGTCGTCGTTCCAATTCATTGACCGTCGAAATAACATCAAATTGTTGACGTGAACAGGATGGGCAAGCAATTAAGTTTATGCCCTTATTTCTAATTCTAAGGCTCTTCAAGATATCAAAGCCCACACGGATTTCTTCAATGGGGTCAGCAGCCAGCGAGACTCTAATAGTGTCTCCAATTCCATCCGCTAGTAACATGCCCAAGCCGATAGCAGATTTAACTGAACCAGACCGTAAGCCACCCGCTTCGGTAATACCTAAATGCAGAGGCTGTTCGATTTGTGATGCCAGTTTCCGGTAGGCCTGTACCGTCATAAACACATCTGACGCTTTCAAGCTCACTTTAAACTCGGGGTAATTTAATCTGTCCAGAATATCAATATGTCGTAATGCAGATTCCACTAAGGCATCTGGCGTGGGTTCACCATATTTTTTCTGTAAATCTTTTTCTAAAGAGCCGGCATTTACACCAATTCGAATCGGAATACCATGGTCTCGAGCACTATCTATAACCGAACGAACGCGGTCTTCGCGACCGATGTTACCTGGATTAATGCGTAAACAATCAACACCCAACTCTGCTACTCGTAGTGCAATTTTATAGTCAAAATGAATGTCAGCAACTAGCGGTATATTAACTCTCTTTTTAATTTCACCAAATGCTTCTGCCGCATCCATGCTAGGCACTGAGACCCGCACAATATCGGCACCGACATTTTGTAATGCAATAATTTGTGCCACTGTTGCATTCACATCACAGGTTTCTGTATTAGTCATGCTCTGAACAGCAATCGGAGCATCGCCACCTATTGGCACATTACCGACCATAATCTGTCTAGATTTTCTACGAATAATATTGGTAGGTGATGCCATTAAGATTCTGCTCCTAAAGTAAATCGCGCTACATCTCGCTCTGTAAAAGCCGAAGGATCAAATAATTCATTATTAAATCTCACTTGCGCAACGGATGTACGACCAAGCATAACCATCAGTGGAGTTCGTCCCGTCAATATAATTGAATCATCCTTTGTCATCAGCTTCTTAAGCAAAACCTTATTGTCTGCATCTTTCACTTCAATCCAACAATCATCACTAAAACGTAAATCAAGCACACCGTCTTCTGAGATCGCTGAAGTATTTTCAGAAACAAGGTCGTTATTAATGGATTCTTGAGCAATGTTTTGTAATGCGATAGTGTCCAATTCTTGGACTGGAACTGAAATTATTTCTGAATTATCGCTAGTTACATGATTATTTTGTTCGCTATTATTCAACAATTCTATATCAGGGCTTACGAGCTGTTCAGGCCCATTTATTTCTAGCAGAGAGTCTGCCACTATATTTTCATTTTCTTTACTAACTTCATCAATCGAAACAACGTTGTTAGCTAGCGCATCGGGAGAGATAGACGATGTCTCATTAATTACAACATCCGTCCTATTCTGCATTTGTTGATAAGTAAACCAAGCAATAACTGCCAAGGTAATAAACAATAAACTGGGTAGCCACACAAATCTTTTATTGCTGATTTCAACATAATGCCGAGCAACCGATAGCGTCGGTTCCGCAACAGTATATTCAATATTAAACGCCGCCAAAAATTCATCTTCTGGCAAGCCAAGAAATTTCACATAGTTAGAAAAGTAGCCTCTGGCATAAGCACGGCCATGAAGTTCGCTCCATTGCTCATTTTCAATAAGTTCAATTGTCTGCTTTGTGAGTCGTAATTCACTGGCGATATCGGCAATAGTTAATTTTTTTGCCTTTCTGGCATGACTGAGACGCTCACCAACCGTTGGGCTTTTTTCGATGGTTATTTCTTTCTCATTAACGACGTTGGTCATTTAATACTGTCCTTTTGTAACCTGTAGCGCCTCATCAGAATCCGGGAATCGCGCGCGTAAGATTAAACCATAACTAGCTACGGCATCTTGATCCCCCGCCTTTTTTGCTAATTTTATGGCTAATAACAATGCCTTTGCTGTCCATTGTGAGTTAGCTTGATAGCGTTCTAGGTATGATCTTGCCTTGTCATATTCAATATTTAAATAACTTAATTCTGCCATTTGGTATAACGACTTACTTAAGTTCGGATTGATTTGTAGGGCTTTACGGAAATACTGATCAGCTAATGTCGCATCTGGGATCAAACCAACACAAATTCCAGCATTTTCGAGTGCTTGATCAGCATTATTATAAAGTGGATTTTTTATTGCTTCTAAAAATCGTTGCTCGGCCTCTTTATAGCGTTTTTGTTGACACAAAAATACACCATAATTATTTTGCGCTTCAGAATAATCTGGCGCGCGTTCGACGGCTTCTTTGAAATGATACTCAGCTTTATCCACTTCTCCCAATCGCTGATATAAAACACCGATAGTATTATGCGCACTAGGTAAACTAGGGTCTTGCTGTAATGAGCGCTGTAACTTATCCAATGCCACCTGATAATCACCGCGTTGCATATAATTTAAGCCTAATTGCATATTGATTTCAGCTGCCTTCGCATCGGGTGAAACATTCTGATTCAGTGAACGTGCTCCACCAGAAGAAGTACACCCGGCCAATAATGCAACGAGCAATAATGTCACCCACTTGAGACTTAGTTGCATGCTCATAGTGATGCAATTTCTCTTTCAGCCGCAAGTCGCCGCTCTTTTCTCCGCGTCTTATCTTGCACTTCACCTGCTAACTGACCGCATGCGGCCACGATATCATCACCACGCGTTTTTCTCACTGTAGCCACTAATCCGGCATCCGTTAATTGTTGCTGAAAGCGTAAGATCACCGTTTTAGATGAACAGACATAGTCTGTCCCCGGAAACGGATTAAACGGTATTAGATTTATTTTAGTCGGTAGATCTTTCAATATCCGTATCAAATCTTTGGCATCTTGGGCCGAATCGTTAATATCTTTCAGCATCACATATTCAATCGTAATGTGTCGGCGCTGCTGGACATCTACATAACGTTTACAAGCGGCTAGTAGCTCAGCAATAGGATACTTATCATTCAGCGGAATAATTTCACTGCGTAATTTATCGTTTGCGGCATGAAGCGAGATGGCAAGACTCACATGGCAATCTTCACGTAATTTATCAATCATTGGCACCATACCTGAGGTACTCAAGGTGACTCGGCGCCATGAGATGCCATACGCTAAATCATCACGCATAAGGTTCATTGCAGAAATAACATTATTGTAGTTAGCTAATGGCTCACCCATACCCATCATAACGACATTAGTTACTACACGATTACCCTTTGGATCTTTGCCTAAGGCTTCATTAGCCAACCATACTTGGCCAATAATTTCACTAGCGGTCAAATTACGGTTGAAGCCTTGTTGGCCTGTTGAACAAAACGTGCATGCCAAGGCACAACCTACTTGTGAAGACACACATAAAGTGCCACGACCTTTTTCTGGGATATACACTGTTTCAATTGAATTACCGCATGACAATCTAATGATCCACTTCCGCGTGCCGTCTGTTGAAATATACTCATGTAGTACTTCAGGAGGCTTAACTTCAGCAACCTCCAGTAATTTTTCTCGTAACACTTTGCTTAAATTAGTCATTTCAGCAAAATCTACGACTCTATATTGATGGATCCATTGTAATAACTGGCGCGCACGGAAAGACTTTTCATCAATTTGATCAAAAAATGCTTCTAGACCTTTAAGATCTAAACCTAATAGATTCGTACGCAACATAAATTATTTCACTCGTTTATCGAGTACGTGCGCAAAGTTGATCTTCAGTAAAGAAATATGCAATTTCACGTGCTGCGCTTTCAACTGAATCAGAACCATGTGCAGCATTTTCATCAATACTTTCTGCAAAATCTCCACGGATAGTACCTGCTTCAGCATCTGCTGGGTTAGTTGCACCCATTAAGTCACGATTTTTCAAGACAGCGCCTTCACCTTGTAATACTTGAACCATAACTGGGCCCGAGGTCATGAAGCTAACGAGGTCTTTAAAGAAGGGACGCGCGCTATGTTCAGCATAAAAACCTTCTGCTTGAACTTGTGTTAAATGAATCATTCTTGCTGCTACGATACTTAAACCTGCTTTTTCGAAGCGTGAGTAAATATCGCCAATAACATTTTTTGCAACGGCATCTGGTTTGATAATAGAAATTGTGCGTTCAATCGCCATCTGGAATCTCCGGTAAGGATAGTTAAGTAAAAATCAAACCATTTTAGCATTTTATATCTAATGTGTTAGCTCTATTTAAATAGTATTATCTATATACTATTTTAGTTTTGGATTTCCAACACAAAACAATTACTATCTTATCCATTAATATTTTTATGGTGTTGCTATTTGTATGAACTCAACTTTTGAACGCATAGGGCTTTTCATCCGTAAAGACGATCCTGTTTTGGAAAAAGCAGTTGTTCAAATAACTGAATTTTTGCTATCGCAATCACGGACTATATTTGTTAATGAACCGCTCAATTTTTTACCCGAACTCGACGTCATTTCAATTAGCGATTTCCCTCAAAAAGTTGATCTTACGATCGCTATTGGTGGAGACGGCACCTTATTATCAGCATCAAGAGCACTCTCCGGGAGTGGGATGTGCCTTGTTGGCATTAATATTGGTCGTTTGGGATTTTTAGCCGATCTTACCTTAGCAAAACTAGCGCCGCAATTATCAGAAATTTTAGCCGGTCATTATCGTGAAGATACACGATTTTTAATGCAGGCTAGCATTATTAATGAAACTAAAAAATTTGTAGGTAAAGCGATGAATGATGTTGTCGTTCATTCACATCAAAGCTTACATATGATCGAGTTTGAGACATATATCAATGGCCGATTCCTGAATAGTCAACGTGCTGATGGTCTTGTCATTGCGACGCCCACCGGTTCAACAGCTTATGCGATGTCAGCCGGCGGACCGATTCTTGATGTTAATCTTGATGTTTTAGTTTTGGCAACAGTTTGTCCTCATACTTTAAGTAATCGGCCTTTAGTAGTTGCTGCTAATAGTATTATTGATATTGTCTTAAGTGATAATAATGACACTTCTGCCATGGTCACCTGCGATGGCCGTCCAGGCCAAGTTTTACAAGCGGGTGATATCATTCGTATCGAGCGTCACCCCAGCACCATCAAATTATTACATTTGGAAGACCATGACCATTATTCTATCCTACGAGCCAAACTTGAGTGGGGACGCAAACTGACATGTTAACTAATTTAAGTGTTCGCCATTTGGCGGTAGTCGACGATCTAGAGCTAAGTTTTACTAAGGGTATGACCTCACTCACAGGTGAAACTGGTGCCGGAAAATCGATTTTAGTTGATGCTATGAGCCTAGTTCTCGGCGATCGTGCGGATTCAAATATGATCCGTTTCGGTGAAGAACGCGCTGAAATCGCCGCTAGTTTTGATACCTCAAAAAACCCAGTTTTACATAACTGGTTGATAGAGCAAGAGCTTGATGATGGCGAGCAATGCCATCTCCGCAGAACCATAAGTAAAGATGGCCGCTCGCGTGCGTATATAAATGGCAGAACCGTGCCGCTCAGTCAGTTACGCGCCGTCAGTGAACGTACCATTGATATTCACGGTCAGCATGCCCATCAATCTTTAGTTCGCAGCGAAACTCAGCGTCTGTTGCTTGATATCGTTGCCAAAACTAAACCATTATTAACTGACTTAGCAATTGCTTATAAAAAGTGGCAGACAACCAAGCAACAACTCGCAGACATGAAACAACAATCGCAAGACCATGCTGCTCGCTTAGAATTATTGCAATATCAAGTTAAAGAACTTGATCCGTTAGAGTTGAGTGACGAGATCATTCAACAATTGTTACTCGATCAACAACTGATCGCTCATGCCACACAATTAAATGAGGCGGCTGAGTCAGGCTTACACCAAATTTTTGATCAAGAACAAGGTGCAGCGTACGACATTATTGCCAAAGTATTAGCCGATTTGGAAAAATTACAGAACATTGAGCCAAAATTTTCCAATTTAGTAGAAGCACTCAACTCAACCGTTATACAACTCGATGAATGCAGCACTGAATTACGCCATTATTTAGATGATACCGATCTTGACCCTAGTCGTTTAGATGAGATTGAAGCGCAGTTAACGGTGTTACATAATCTTGCTCGTAAACATCATATAGAAATTGAGTCACTGCCCAACCACTACCAGAAACTGTGTGGTGAATTAATAACCTTAGAAAACTTAAGCAATCAAAATGAACAGCTGCAACAAGAATTAATTGAGCAAGAGCAAGTATGCCGTAACATATGCAAAAAATTAAGTGAACAACGCTTAAAAGCAGCCAAACCTCTAGCAGAAGCTATCACCCAAACCATACAACAGCTTGCCATACCTGGTGGCCGTATTGAATTTGTAGTTACACCAATGGCTAATGAAAAATTTAATGACATGGGGGCAGATCATATTCAGCTGTTAGTGAGCACTAATCCGGGCCAAGCAGCAGGAGAATTAGGTAAAGTAGCCTCTGGCGGTGAATTAGCGCGCATTAGCCTAGCGATTCAGGTTGTTACTGCAGGTACACGTAGCGTCCCGACACTTGTATTTGATGAAGTCGATGTCGGAATTGGTGGCGGTATTGCAGAAATTGTAGGCAGTCATTTAAGAAAACTGGCGATGACCCAACAAGTTATTTGTATCACTCATCTGCCACAAGTTGCAGCACAAGCACACCAACAATTACAAGTGAATAAAAAACAAGGCCAATCTAGTACCCATATTGAAATTACCCTGCTCAATCAGCAACAACGTATTGAGGAAATTGCTCGTATGTTAGGTGGTGTTAATTTGACTGAAACAACACGTTTGCATGCTAAAGAAATGCTAGAACATACTCACGATTAGGCCTTGCTTATTTATTTTTTTGGCAGTGGCGACAAATACCGTATATATAAAGACTATGATCAGTCATTTCAAAGCCTTTTTCCGCGGCAATAGCCCGTTGGCGCTGTTCAATAACATCATCGATAAATTCTTCAATACGATTACAGCGCACACACAATAAATGATCATGGTGAGATCCGTCTTCTAATTCAAACACTGCGTGTCCGCCATCAATACTCAATCGAGAGACTAATCCCGCACCTTCGAACTGCGTTAAGACTCGGTAAACTGTAGCTAAACCTATTTCCTCGCCTATATCCAATAAGGCTTTATAAACATCCTCCGCACTCATATGACGCAGGACAGAGGATTCTAAAATCTCTAATACCTTTAGTCTTGGTAACGTAACCTTTAATCCTGCTTTTCTTAAATCCTGACTTTCCATTGTGTTAGATGCCTCGTCGAAACTGTATGATTAGCGTATCATCGCAACTTGGTTAATTAATATAGTACTTAATATAAATGAAAAAGCTTCTCATTTACACCTTTTCCATCTTAATATTATCGCTCAGCGGTTGTAGCACCGATAAAATCCCTGGTGTTTATCGTATCGATATTCAACAAGGAAACGATGTTACCCAAGATATGATCAATCAACTTAAACCTGAGATGACAAAAAAACAGGTTGCTTATGTAATGGGGACTCCATTACTGATTGATACTTTTCATCCTGACCGCTGGGATTATGTTTACAGCTTCCATCCGGGTAACGGAAAACGAGAACAGCGACGTTTAACGCTGTTTTTTATCGATGACCTGCTCGATCATATTGAAGGTGATACTCGTATTGTTGCGCGTGAAGATCTACCGAAAACAGAACGTATAGATGCTAATGTGGAAGTGCCTTTGACAGAAAGAAATACTAGTTTATTCCAAGGCCTACTTAATACTATTGGCTTGGGTGATGACGATGATCAAGAGATTATTAAAACAGAGCCTAAGGAAATAGAAACAACATCTCAAACAGAAACCGATACCAGCGAAACAGAAACCTCACTACCTTAAATGAACTATTCGACGTCGCTGGCAGACATAATCATCTACCAGCGACGTCGTTACGCTCAGCTCGTTACAACTTCAAACGCACCCGTTTGAGGGTTAAAACATAATAACTCGCCAGCAGCGATATCAAAATACCAACCATGCAGACTCAAATCTCCTCGCTCTACCCGCTGACGAATACAAGAAAAAGTCATCAGATTAGCTAGTGATTCTAATATTGCACGTTGCTCACACGCTTTAATTTGTGCTTCAGGCGATGCATCGGACAATGTTTCTTGCACCCAAGTTTTTGCAGATTTAGCTATCGAAACCCAAGGATGAATAAATTGTGACTGAGCGCCATCATCACCATTACTTTCCCACAGAGCTTTAATACCGCCACAGCTAGCGTGGCCCATGATAATAATATTCTCAACTTCTAGATTATTGACTGCAAATTCTAATGCTGCACTAGTACCATGATAATCGCCACCCACTTCACAAGGGGGGACAAGATTAGCAACATTACGCACTATAAATAAATCCCCCGGATCACAATCGGTTAAAATTGCAGGATCAACCCTAGAATCGCAACATGCGACCATAAGGGTCTTAGCAGGTTGGCCATCCTTCATACTTGCATACAATCGAACATCATCACCAAAATATTGAGTCTGAAAGCGTTTGAACCCATCTAATAATTTTTCTGTACTAGCCATATATTTATCTCAAAAATTTTAAAATTGAATTCATCATTAATTCTTGTGCCCAGACAATTATTGACCTGTGGCTTCTACTCACTGGTCAATAGCCTAATTAAGGCGATTAAACATAGTTAAATTTGTCTGACACATTGCAGCATCATTTTCCATTGGAAAATCAGATATACCTATGCTGCCAGACTAGATACACGGTATCTCTCATAAAGAGTTCATTATAATAATAACAAACCTCTTAATGTTGAAATAAAGTGCCATGAAGTTCACCCCCGAATCCCTTATTTTATCTTTCAGTCGAAAAAATGGTTGGCTTGGGCGCAAACAAGCTTGAATGAATGTAGCAACAGCCTCAACCTTGACATGAAATATTTTCAAACATTGATTCTGCGCTAATCACGGAAATTAGATTTAGAAATAAAATCTAGCTGATAATTGCAACTCGACATCAGCATGATCCAGATGACCAAGTATTAACAAGATCATCTGGGTATCTGGAAGGGTCCCAATCACCCGCAATAATGTATTACGTTCACCACTATCACACTGAATATTCTTTTAGCGTTTGCTGCTAGTTCAGATAGTTACTGAGCTGAAAACCGCTGATGGTGAAACCCTTTTTTCTTCTGTTCAATACAACTAAAATAAAACTATCCTTTAATCATTAGCCTTGTACCATTTTTTACGACTAGCACGAGCAACTTCTAAATTGGCTTGATACCATTTTTTCTTGATGTCAGCGTGAGGATCGACACGCATATTTGCTTCATACCAAGGTGTATCAGTTTGAACCGCGGCTAGCTGATTAGCTTCATACCATTTAGCCTGATTGGCTCTGGCAGTCTCCAAATTAGCTTGATACCATTTTTTCTTAGTATCAAAATGGCTTCTCATTTCGGCGTTATACCAAGGTTTAATGTTACGACTTGCTCGGGCCGCTTCTAAATTGGCTTGATACCATTTTTTCTTAGTTTCAGCATGAGGGTCAAGATGTAGATTGGCTTCATACCATGGTGTAGCAGTACTTTTAAGCGATTGTAGATTAGCCTCATACCACTTGGTTCGACTCTCACGAGCAGCTTCTAAATTGGCTTGATACCATTTTTTCTTAGTTTCAAAATGGCTTTTCATCTCAGCGTTATACCAAGGTTTAGAAATCGAAGCTTCCTTAGCCTCATACCACTTATTCTGTGTTGTTCTTGTAGCTATTGTATTAGCTTCATACCACTTATTCTTGATATTCTTAGTTCTGATCAACGCAATATTTGCTTCATACCACTTATGTTTAGTATCTGCATGCGGATCAAAAGCTAAATTAGGATTAGCGTTATACCAAGGTCTATTTTGACGGCTAACACGCGCTGCTTCTAAATTGGCTTGATACCATTTCTTTTTAGTATCCGCATGAGGGTCGACGTTTATATTGGCCTCATACCATGGGCTAGCGGTAGTTACTGTCGCTACTTTATTAGCCTCATACCATTTAGCTCGACTTGCTCGGGCAGCTTCTAAATTCGCTCGATACCATTCATTTTTGATATCAGACTGCGTGTTGGCTTCATACCAAGGTGTTTGCGGTAAATTAGCCTTATACCATTTAGTGCGATCTTCTCTAACTGTTTTAACTGCAGCCTTTAAGTTGGCCTCATACCATTTTCTTTTGGTGTCTAAATGCTGTGCTAAATCTGCTTCATACCAGTGTTTTCCGCTGGAAACTACAGGTTGCTCATTGGCTTTATACCAAGGCTTATCCGTCGGTTTAGTCGTTTCTTTGTTGGCTTTATACCATTTAACACGGCTGGCACGTGCTATTTGCAGATTAGCTTCATACCATTTAGCTTTAATATCAATTGCACTCATCATTAACACCTCATATCTGGGTCTTGTCCCTTATTGATATTACATGAGTTCAAGATAAGTTCACAAGGGATTTATGCGATTTATGCACTAATTTGTTACATTATTCAAAGCAATGCTTTTCGGCTTTTACTTGTTGTAACATAGCAATCTTTTGATCAACTTGTAACATCCGGCGCTGCTCTTTTTCTTCAACTAAGGCAGAGTAACCAAGATAAGCAAAACCAAGCAAACCATGTACTATTGGAACACTATCAAAAACAATCAATGTAGTTGCTATCTGGTTAGCACCATCTTCATGAAATTCTGGTTTATAAGTATAACGATAGGGCTGAAGATAGCGAATTGCATTATCAAGCTGCACGCAGGTTTGTTGGTAAACCTCATCCGTTGACGCTTCTACAGGCGGCTCAAAATAAATTGGCTCTAGCACCACAGGTGGCATCGGCAGAGCCTGAACAGCGGCCATTACAAAGATAAAACTAAAGACTAGACAGAATTTAAAAAATGACATGACATTCATACTTATAACAACTCCACTTATTGATCATAGCTTTGTTATCGGCAGTTATATATAAAACTCCAGACCTTATTGCAAGAATTTGGAATCGCATTGCAGCCATGTTTGCCCACAATCAATTTAACAATATATAGAAACCTAATCCTAAATGAGATTATGTCATTGGACTTATTGTCGGACAAATATAAAACATCGGTTATACTAAAAAGTTGATGCACCTCTTCTGTCAGCCTCATACCCTTATTGCCTGCTCGATAAGGCATCACAACACTTCATGCACAACAAGGTTGTGTAAGCTCGATAAATTACTCACCACAACACTGGCGGACTGGTCAGTAATCATAACGGCTCATGGGATGACGTCTTATTTTACGACCGCCGAGTGACCATCACCTGAAGTTATTTTGAATAAGTCATTTATACCGAATGGACGAGTCAGTCTTCATCGGCTAACTCCTTTTCATGTTTATGCACATCGACCCAAAGTTGCAGCCGTTTGGCAACGGCAGCGTTGAAAGACCCTTCAGGGTATTCACCTTGTTCATTAAGTTGACCGATCTCGAGACCAGATAGTAAAGCTAGCGCTTGGTCAATAGAATCAACCGCATGGATTTGGAACTTATTTTCAGCCACCGCATCAATCACATCTTGTCTCAACATCAAATGCTGAACATTACTTAGGGGAATGATAACGCCTTGCTCACCTGTTAAGCCAAGCTTCATGCAGACATCATAAAAGCCTTCTATTTTTTCATTAACCCCACCAATTGCTTGTACTTCACCATGCTGATTCATTGAACCGGTGATCGCTAATGATTGTTTTAATGGTAATTCAGCAATTGCAGATAACAGGGCACACAGTTCAGCCGCAGTAGCACTATCACCATCAACTTCACCATAATTTTGTTCAAATACTAAGCTTGCAGACATAGACAATGGTTGATCTTTCGCATAAGTAGAGCCGAGATAACCACTCATAATCAATACACCTTTCGAGTGAATATCACCGCCCAATTCAACCTCACGCTCAATATCGATAATATCGCCGTCACCGAAACGGCAGTTAGCTGTCAAGCGAGATGGCTGACCGAAACTGTATTCACCAATGCCTAATACCGTTAATGCATTGACTTCTCCAACGTGTTCACCCTTCACTCTAATGCGTGTGATGTTGCGGTCAATATGCTCAATTAACTGTCCACGAATTCGGTCAACTCTTTGCTCACGACTTTTTAACGCTTGAATTACATGTTGTCTTGCGACAATCGAAACCTGCTGTTTACGAGCCCAATAAGTTGACTCTCGTAATAAGTCAGTCATCCAGCCCAGATGTAGCGACATTTTACTATTCTCTTCTATCGACCGAGCAGCCTGTTCAATCACTTTTGCAACAGCTTCTTTTTCTAAATGTAATAGCCCTTCTTTTTGTACTGTACTGGCAATTAGACGTGCATATAACAAATGATTATCTGCCGTTCGCTCCATTTGATCCTCAAAATCAGCCACGACTTTAAATAACTCTGCAAATTCAGGATCATGCTCATATAGCTGATAATATAAATTCCGGTCACCTAGCAATATTACTTTCAAATCAAGTGGTATAGGCTCAGGTTCAAGAGATACCGTAGCGACCAAGCTATACATCTGTTCTACGCTATCGAATCGCACTTCTTTTGAATGCAAAGCTCGCTTCAAACCTTCCCATGAGTATGGTTGCATCAGTAGCTGTTCCGCATCTAAAATCAGATAACCACCATTAGCTCGATGAATCGCACCCGCTTTAATTAAACTGAAGTCGGTAATCAATGCCCCCATCATCGCCATATTTTCAACACTACCTAATAAACTTTGGTGGCTAGGAAAATTTTCATAGACTACCGGTGCACCAAGCGCATCGTCATTATTTACAATAAGATTGATTTGATAACGCTTTAATAGTGGACTATCAATGGGCCGTGTGATCTCATCATTCTCATCATCTGGTCTTACAAATGCATCAACGTTATTCAGTAAATCTTTCTGCATCGCATCAAAATACAGTTGCAATCGATCAATTTTAGGATAAGCATTTTTTAACTTATTTATCTGTCGGCTAATCACTTCAGTTGCAACTTCATCGTTCAACGCTGTTACTTTTGTCTGATTATCTCGTTCCCACTCTCGCAACTCTAACAACGTACGCTGTAAATCTTCGTGCAAGGTTGCGATTGCATCCTCTGTTTTCTCTTGTTGATCGACAGGTAACTGCTCAAATTCATCGGCAGTCATCGCCTCACCATTACGTTGGGCTGCAAAGGCATAAGTACCATCCTGCATGCGTAATAATACGATGCCTTTACGATCTGCTTCTAACTGCAAAATACCAAACAAACGAACGCGATGTTTACGTGATGACTCATCAATCGAACGCATTCGGCCACGGTAATATTCATCATCAAATGAATGAGGTAACTCTTCCAATAAATGATGAATCACCTTCTCAATATCATGAATCAGCTGCGAGCCTAATCCATTTGGCAGCGCTAAAAACCAAGGCTTTTGTGGATCGATAAAATTATGTAAATATCCCCAATCTTTACCATGAGGGCGAAGCTGAACGTGCTCATCAAGAAAACGCTTTACTAGCGTATATTTACCTGATCCGGTATCACCCATAACAAATAAATTATAACCATTACCTTCGATATTCACACCAAAATCGACCGAATCTAATGCTCTAGATTGACCAATAATGGTCGAGAGGCTTTGCAGTTCTGCCGTTGATTTAAAATTGAGCTGTTCGCTACTACAATGTTGATACAAACTATCTGGAAGTAATTGGGTATTGAAATTCATGATTTTACTCTAGCCTTATAAGGTACTTTTAGCTTAGGATACCCTACAAATTTATAGAACTTAATATTTATCACACTGTGGGAGCACATAATATGAGTAATCATGACTATGATGAACAACGTAATTTCTTCAGGATGAGTATTAAAACTCAAATCACTTATAAAGTTAAAAATTCGGATGGTCGTTCACACCTTGGTATCAGTGGAGATTTGAGTGCAACAGGACTATATATGTCGACAGATTTTGCACTTAAAGAAGGGGATGAAATTGAATTAGTGATGAATCCAAGCGGCGACCGTTTACCCCCTTTTGTTGCAGAAGGAACGGTATTACGAACAACTATTGCTGAAAATAATATCAACAAGTTTGATGTTTCAATAGAATTAACTAAAACATCCTAAAAAATAAAAATAGATTATCTATAGTTAGCATTAATCCGAAATGACTAAATCCAATAGCTTGTTTTAGTCATTACTTTAGACATCAAACCCATCATATGCTTAACAGCTGCTGGTAAGGTTGCCCCGCCAGCATTATGAGCAAGAGTACCATGGTGTAACTCGTCAACTCTCATCTGCTCTAAGATCGCACGACTTTTTTCATCACGCACACTAATTGCTGCTAAATGCTCATCTAAATGCTGAACAACTTGCTTTTCTGTCTCGGCAACGAAACCTAAACTCCATTTATCACCAATTTTTCCAGCCACAGCACCCATAACAAAAGACCCCGCATACCAAAAGGGGTTTAATATACTTACATGCCCCCCCAGATAATCCAACCGACGCTGACACCACACTAGATGATCATTCTCTTCCAATGCCGCCTGCTCCATTGCTGCTCGAACTTTTGGCAATGTCGCGGTTAATGCTTGGCCTTGATATAAAGCTTGCGCTGAAACCTCCCCCGCGTGATTAATCCTCATAAACTGAGCTGATTGACGTTGTTCTTGTACTGTCAGTTCATGCTCAGTTAACTCACTGCCAGGCATGAAACGAGCTGTTGTTTCAGGTTGACCAATGACCGTTGTCAACGCTTTATCTGCCTCAATAATTAATCTGTCAATTAAGCTAAAATTTCGTGTATCCACTTCATATACCTCAAAAGATCACTTCATCAATAAATAGTTCAACATCACGATTATCAACGTGTTCAGTAACAATAATTTTTCCTTGGTCCAACAATTCTTTATAAGAAACAGTTTGATTTCGACCGTTATCTTTTGCGTAATACAAAGCGTCATCTGCCATACCGATAACATCTGTTGCTGACTGCTGACCCAGCACTTCGACAAAACCAATGCTGATCGCTACATTGCCAACTTGTGGGAACTCGTGTTTGTCAACATTTTGCCGCAATCGATCAAATGCCAACATCGCGTTATGTTCATTAACCGCTTTTAACATCACCACAAACTCTTCACCACCATACCGATAAACCAAGTCATCTCCACGCACACAACTACGCAACATCAATCGCGCGACCAGAATAAGTACTTCATCACCATATAAATGACCATAGGTATCATTGATTGACTTGAAGTGATCAATATCGACGACTCCTAACCAAGTCGTTAAATCATCTGAGCGGCGCTTGTCATTTTCAATTTCTATATGGATAGAATCAGTGGAGCCTTGCATCAACACTTTTGTGATTTCAGTATCGAGCGTTTCACGATTGAATAATCCAGTTAATTTGTCGCGTTGTGTTTTATCAATTAAAGCCAAATAATTTGAATAAACATGCAATATGCCACTCACTACTTGCTGCTCATTCATTGATGGACTTTTTTTACAGTGGCAAACTAAAAGTGAAAAGACATCATTGTCTACATTCAATATCGGATAGATAATATCCCATGCTGTTTTATCTTCATTTTGTAGGAATTTAATTTTTTTGCTTTTAGCTGATACAAATAATGCGTCACTTAATTTTTCTGAAACCTTATTAACGGGCAAATCATATTCTATATAAATGAAACCGTTCTTATCGACAAGTACAATTAATTTAAGGGGGTTATCTTCATTAATCCCTTCCACCTCAAACAGACGTAAATTTTCTGCAGGATACAAATCATTGATTGTTTTTAACACACTTTGTTCTAGCATCTGCCGATCATGATGCCGAGTAATTTCGGCAAGGCCGTCAATTAATGTGATGCTATGATCATTTTTATGCTTCATCAATGTAATATTTTAGTCCATTGGTAACAAGTCAATTTTTCTCAGGTATAGATATTACTCTATCTTTACACAAAGTATATTAGAACCGCGTTGCTTAAGTATATTGGGTACGCAGAACATTATATAAATAAATACAACTTGTCTAGATCACAATGCAGCAAAAAAACGTTCTAATGTTTCTGCTAGTTGTCTAGGATCGAATTTAGGCACGTAGGCATCTGCACCTACGCCTTTACCCATAGCCATATTAGCGGCTGCGGTCAGTGATGAATGCATAATCACCGGTAAATGCTTCAATCTTGGATCTGCTTTTATCTTCTGCGTCAAAACATAACCATCCATTTCAGGCATCTCAACATCCGTCAGCACAAGTTGAATCTCAGTCATAATATCGCGATTCTCTTTTTCGCATTTATCTGCCATTCGCTGAAGCAATACCCAAGCTTCGGCACCATTAACAGCACCGATATGTTTTACGCCCATATGGTCGAGCGTCTTGGTTATTTGCTTGCGAGCAATGTTAGAATCATCTGCAAATAAAATAGTATGCTGATGCTCAGTATCTAACTTTTCAATACCATCGAACAGATTATCATCATAGAAGCCACCCGCATCAGCCAATACTTTTTCAACGTCCATAATCATAACTAATCGTTTATCGGACAATTCTGATACTGCAGTCACTAATCCGCCAAGACGCTTTGAAAGCAGCGGTGGTGGCGCTTTGACTTGTTCCCAGTTTAGGCGCTGAATAGTATCAACTGAATTCACCAAGAATCCCTGAACATGTGTATTGTATTCAGTAATCATCAATATTTTCGGTTCATCAGTCGACGTTAAATTACAGAACTTCTGTAAGTTAATGATAGGCACCATATCGCCCCGTAAGCTCACAAAACCCTCAACACCATCAGGCATTTCTGGTGCACTTGTAATCACAGGAATATTCATTACTTCACGGACTTTAAATACATTGATGCCAAAGACTTCATTTCTACCGGTGTGATCATTGGTACCTAAGCTAAATAGCAGTACCTCTAGATGATTTGTTCCCGCTAATTTTGTGCGTTCATCAATAGAATCAATAAGTGTAGCCATAGCGACCTTCTCTAGTTTCTGTTCGATTAAATTTAGTTCCAGACCTTTATAACAAGTTGCCTTTGACACGATGATCGCATTAAACCAACTCGCTCAATAGGTTCTCGTTCAATAATACCTGTTTATACTTCATGCGACGAAAACTAATTATTTTATTTGTCGGATAAGCGGCAATATTGTCCACATAGTCTACGTTTATAACAACGTAATATACTCAATTAGATTGTAATAGACTGTAAATTCATAAGTCACTAAAATAACTAGCAACAATCAAGCCGTATCTCATATAAATATTTATGATTTTTCGCTTATTTTTGAATAATATGGGTAAGTGCTATAGAAAAATAGTAGCTAATTGTGCTAAAGCCTATAGAATAGGCATACTTGTAGACGTTCAGATAGCCTTCTAAAAACTGGTACCGAGAGCGAGATTTGAACTCGCACGAATTTTCATCCACTAGCACCTGAAGCTAGCGCGTCTACCAATTCCGCCATCTCGGCATATAACGAGAGGCTACAATACCGATTGAGAAATTCACTGTCAATGACAAAAGAAAACACACAAGATCCACACTCTAAACGCGAAGCAGAAAACTATGATAATCCGATTCCTAGTCGCGAATTTATTTTAGAGATTTTAAAACAAAATGATCGTCCTTTATCACGCCGCGCAATAACTAAACTGCTCGGCCTTAAAGGTGAAGAACAAACTGAAGCCTTGCGCCGCCGACTGCGTGCAATGGAACGAGATGGTCAAGTATTACGTAATCGCAAAAACGCCTATGGCATTGTTTCTAAAATGAACCTTATAACAGGTCGCGTCATGGGTCATCCTGATGGTTTTGGATTTCTAATTCCAGATGAAGGTGGTGATGATCTTTTTTTAAATGATCGTGAAATGCATGTTGTCCTACATGGAGATCGTGCAATCGCTAGAATCAGCGGTGAAGACCGTCGTGGCCGCAAAGAAGGCCAAATTGTCGAAGTTTTAGAGCGTGGTAACCCACTGATTGTCGGTCGCTTGATTACGGATGCTGGATTTTATTATTTAATACCAAATAACCGCCGGATTAGCCAAGACATTTTAATTCCACCTGAAAACTTAATGGATGCACAGGTAGGGCAAATTGTAGAAATAGAAATTACCGAGCACCCTAATAAACATCGCTCGCCACTAGGAAAAATTGTCAATGTACTAGGTGACCATATGGCACCAGGCATGGAAATTGAAATTGCATTACGTGCTTTTGACTTGCCACATATCTGGTCGGTTAAAGCACTTAATGAAGCTGAATCATTTGGCACAGAGATCCCTAAAAAAGAAATTGAAGGCCGACTTGATCTACGTGCTCTCCCCCTACTGACTATTGATGGCGAAGATGCCCGCGATTTTGATGATGCGGTTCATGCCGAAAAACTAAAATCAGGCTCATGGCGTTTATGGGTAGCGATTGCAGACGTATCGTCGTATGTTCAACCGAAAAGCCCGCTTGATAAAGATGCCCAAGAACGTGCAACATCAGTCTATTTTCCTAGCCAAGTAATTCCAATGCTTCCAGAAGCATTATCAAATGGTTTGTGCTCATTAAACCCTGATGTCGACCGTTTATGCATGGTCTGCGAAATGGTGGTCAATCCAGAAGGTAAACTTGAGTCGCATCAATTCCATCAAGCAGTAATGAACTCTAAAGCGCGTCTAACTTATAATAAAGTAGCCGCCATATTAGTGGATGGTGATAAAGCACTAAGCAAAGAGTACAAGGCTGTTCTACCTGGTTTAGAAACGATGTATGACTTATTTAAAGCCATGCTAAGTGCCAGAGAACAACGTGGCGCGATAGATTTTGAAATGACTGAAACACAATTCATTTTTGATGAGAACCGTAAACTTGAAACCATTGAGCCTCGTGCACGAAATGATGCGCACCGTCTTATTGAAGAATTCATGGTTGCCGCCAATGTTTCTGCAGCGCAATTCATATTGAAACATCAATTACCCGCCCTGTTCCGAGTGCATGAAACACCAGCAGAAGAAAAATTGGCCAGTCTTCGAGAATTTTTAGGAGAATTAGGTTTAGCTTTGGGTGGTGGTGACGAACCAGAACCAGCACATTACGCGTCATTACTCAAAAATGCACATAAACGTCCTGATGCCCATTTGATTCAAACCGTTATGCTTCGTAGTCTTAAACAAGCCGTATATAGCCCAGATAATGTCGGCCACTTTGGTTTATCACTTGAAGCATACGCTCACTTTACCTCGCCCATTCGTCGTTATCCTGATTTACAGGTTCATCGTGCTATACGCCACATCATTTCGGGTAAAAAGAAGTCCACTTGGCCTGCTACACACGATGAAATGGTCAAGCTTGGTGAACATTGCTCTATGGCCTCGCGACGGGCTGACGAAGCTACACGAGACGTAAGTGACTGGTTGAAATGCGAGTTTATGCAAGAACGTGTAGGTGAAGTTCACGAAGGTGTTATCAGTGGCGTAACCGGCTTTGGTCTTTTTGTCGAATTAAGTGATATGTATATTGAAGGTTTAGTTCACGTCACCTCGTTAAAAAATGATTACTACCAATTTGACGCTGCTGGTCACCGTTTAATGGGTGAACGCACTCGAAAAGTATACCGTCTTGGTGACAAGGTCGAAGTTAAAGTGATGAGAGTCGATCTGGACGAAAAGAAAATAGATTTAGAGCTTAATTAAGCTTAGTACTTAATCTGCTGCCTTATCTAGAAGTATGTGTAAGGCAGCAAATAGTTCAGCAGAAGACCGTGTTTAGCCACTTTTGAACAATTGATGATTATTTCTCTTGACCAAAAGAATAAAGGCGGTAGAATGCACGGCTTAACTTCGTGATCGTTGAAACATTCGATTTCAGCCATGTTGTAACCATTAAAAATGGTGAGTGTAGCTCAGTTGGTAGAGTCCCGGATTGTGATTCCGGTTGTCGTGGGTTCGAGCCCCATCATTCACCCCATTTTACTTTAATCAGAAGTAACCTGGAAGCCGTGACTTACACATCCCAAGCTAGTTGAAACAGACTTCTCCTCTTTATCAACTTACTGCACAGGTGCAAACCGAGTGCAGCATTAGAGATTCACATGCCTTAATCAGTCCTCAAAGCTCCCTCAAATAAATTCAAAGTTCAGTTTCGTTCACGCCATATTAAAGCCTCAATCAAGAATAAAGCTCAGAACCTTGGCAAATAATTTAATGCAAGTTTAGAAAGACGACTGCATGATGAGAAGCCACGCCTCTTTGTCTTCCGCCCCAAACAACTTGAGATAACATTGTTGCAGGGTTTGTATTTTAGTCGTCAGCATAGAGAAGAAAAAAAGACAAATGTCCCTCTTTCCTTAGATAACGATGATGATGGATATAGACTCTACCCTTGACTGATAATTATAATTATTTGGATAAGCTGGAAAGAATCTAATAACTGACAGTTCTAAGAGCTTGCACTATCAATGAAAAGCCAGGGTGCCCGATGGGGAAGTAATAGTAAATAATCAGGCTTAACTAAGCATTACCATTGCAATATAAAGCGGCAAACTAGACAAGATTTTGCTCATCTAAAGTCTGGCATTTTTATTAATAAACCTGTGAAGATCAACGTTTTGTCATTGAAATATTAACTGGTGTAGCATGTGTGAGATTGTCACTGACAGGACAGCGCTGTTCAACTGCAGCCTTCAACGTTGCAATTTCTTCATCTGATGCGGTGCTTGTTACACTGATTTGTACGTCAATTTCTTGATAACCTGCTCGGCCGTTCATATCTGTACCTACAAATTTGGCCGGATCAAGTTTACCAGTAACTATAATTTCTGTTTTCTCAATAGTAATTCCCATTTCATTGGCTATGAAAAAGGCCATATAATTAAGACAACCACCATGGGCAGCAAGAATGAAGTCAAGTGGACTAGGTGCGCCATTTCGGCCACCAAGCGCTTCCGGTTCGTCCATGAAAATTTTAAATGCATTTGAATCTGTGACACTACGAGCCATTGTTTCACCAACGGTTGTAACGGTTCCTGTATATAAAGCTGACATAAATCTTTTTCCTTGTTAATTGTATTTATAACCGAGTGCTCAAATCCTACTTTATTATAGTAGTGACAATATATAGGTAGAATTACTATAAAAAAAGAAAAATAAGTATGAAAAAGCGTGGAGCTTCTTTATACCCTACAGCGATAATCTAACTAGATCTCAAGTGACCAACCTTGACCAAAATAAGCGTTTCTTCTCTTACATATGGGTAGTGCCGACTCAAATGAGGATTGCGGACCCAACTACCTGTAGGGTATTCACCATGATCATCAAAAAATATTCCCTTCAGGACAATAATTTCTTCGCCACCATAGTGAGCATGTGGTTGAAAAACTTCATTAGCAGGCCACCACACTAAGGCTGTACTTTCAGTGTTGTGGGAGTGAAGTGAGCATACTTTAAGATTGCCTATTCCATCAAACCATTGCTGTTCCTCAGGCTTGATTATAATTTGTTGATGGTCGTCAGTTTGAAATTGATTTAATTTAACAAACAAGGTGCAGCCTTGTTTTGAGAACGGACGGTGGCATGAACCTGCGGGGTTTCGAATATAACTACCAGCGGGATAATCACCATTTTCATCGGAAAAGACGCCATCAATAACATAGATCTCTTCACCTTGATCATGTCTGTGTTCGGGGAAAAAAGAACCTGCTTGGTAACAAACAAAACTTGTGGTGTGACCAGATTCTGCTGATTCACGTTCTAAAGGGATACGGCTTACCCCATTAGCCGGGCTTTTTAACCAATGCTGTTGGGTTGGCAAAAGAGAAGCCGTTTTTGAAAAATCCATATTTAAGTCAATATTTTTATTCATAATTAAGCTTGTATGTTGTGTTTGAGAAAAATTATTATAATTAGAGGGTAAGACAGGGTATTTTAGTGTTTTTGTTGAATTATCTATACTAACATGTAGGGTTTTAGATAGTTCTGAACTAGATTTTATGCTAATTATTATTACTTGTGATTCAGCTCGTTCATTAATACTAATAACTTAGCAGTGTTAATTGGTTTAAAGCAATAACTTCTAATTCTCGAGCGATCTTACTGTTGCATGTCTTACATTCATTCAACAGCTCAGTTAAAGTTTGCCTATTATGTTCAATCAAACCATCAAATATTTGATCCGCGATGGTCAGCGGGATATTAAATTTTTGCATTTGCTCTGCAAATACTTGTTTAGCCGTAGCATTTGTTGTCTTATCTGTAAGCCGAAGAAACGATATACGTATCTCAGTATCTTTTTTTAGAATTTTTGGAATAATAACATCACTAATTTTTTCGAGTATCGAATCAAATCGTGAAATATTAATTAAACCGATATTGGGCACTTTAACTTTTACATCACAAGATAAAACAACACTTGAAGGAGCAGCAATACGATAGTTTTTATAAAAATGAAATGCGTCAAAACTGCCGTGATAACAAGTTAAAACCTCAGCGTCAAACCTCCCTTGTACACTAACTCCATTGTCAGCTGTATAAACAATGCCAGTAGGTGAATGATTGATAAGATCTAAAATAGGCATGATTTTTGACTCATTGCCTACGCGTATTTGTCTGCTAATAAAATACTGATTCAAATAATCTTTAGGCTTTTTTTTATCGAAGTCAGCATCACTCCACCCCAGAAGAATAAGATATTGGCGTATTTTTTTGGGGAGCAACCTTAATTCTTTATGATAAAGATCGAACTCAGTTTCAGCACCATTTCCCCAACCAAAAAATCGTTGATATTTTTCAAAAAAATCGATTATTTTAGGAGCAATACTTGTTTTTTCTTTTACTTTTATCTGATTATTTCGATCCAAATAAAGTAGATTCGCCGATATTAACAGATGAGATGGCGTTACTATTTGTATAGCTTTCTTAGTATTTTGAGGGTATATTCCATTGCCATAAATTCCCTTACGGAGTGCTATGTTATCTGCAACGCCTCCTAGTATTCTAAATTCTTCAAGAATTTCTGAGAAGTTCATCGGCGACCATTTCGCTTGGTCATTATTCTAAGGCCTATTGAACTTGTAATATTATTACACTGATAAAAATGTACTGAAGGTATAAGAACCATGTCATTTCTCAAAAATTTCAATCAAAATTATGACTTAAAAGTCACAACAGAAAATCAAGGTATCACTTTTACATCAACAGTAAAATCAGAGAATAATATTTTTTTTAAACAACTCACTAAATTAATGTTGTTTTTAAGCATATTCATCATATCGCCTTCTGTTCTTGCTATGCAGATTTTTGTTAAAACACTGACTGGCAAAACAATCACGCTAGAGGTTGAATCTTCCGATACAATAGAAAACGTAAAGCAAAAAATACAAGATAAGGAAGGCATTTCGCCCGAAGAGCAAACGCTAACCTTTGCTGGAAATCAACTTGAGGACGGAAAAACACTCGCTGATTACAATATCCAAAAAGAATCCACCTTACATTTGGTATTACGGCTGAAGCAAGCACTAGAAGAAAGACAGCTCTATCTAAGCCAAGTTTCTGCACAAATTTCTGCACAAATTTCTGCACAGACATTTGCTACACAACGATTCACATATACTCAAATCAACAATGTAGAAAATCACATCCTTCAATTACATCAAAATTTCAATATTAAAAACAATCAATTAAGTATGAATATTAGTAATCCATCTAATGCTTCGTTTGTAGCTCTTGTGGATATGCTTTATGGTAGTCAAGCCAGTAATTCTCTTAGAGAAACGGATTTTTATAATGAATCTAACATTGAATTTCAACCACTAGAAGGAAATAGAAATTACTTAGTATTTGCAAAAAATAGCACTGAAAATTCTACAAGTACAATAAGTGATGTCAACGAATACATTGATGGTAATAGCCGTTACTCACAATCATTAAATCAAAAACTATTCGGTCATTTACCCATCGCTTTATGGACGAGTGGAAACTTGGATTATGGATCCATCGATGACAATGGCAATACTAATAAATTTTCATCTCAAGGTTTGACCTTTGGTGTCGATTTCCAAGTTAACGAACGTCTAATTTTGGGTGGTGCTTTAGGTTATGGCTTCGATAAAACTAAATTTGATACATTGGGTAGTGAAACAGAATCACATCAGACAACAGCGAGTTTTTATGGCAGTTATCAACCAGTAAAAAACTGGTTTATTGATAGTACTATAGGCTATGGTGACGTCTCTCTTGATAACGATCGCTGGTCTGCAACTGATAACGTCCACTTGTCAGGAACTCGTAATGGGAGGGTGACGTTTGCCAGTGTCAGTTTAAGTACATTTATGCAAACACCTCAATTTGGTTTTCAGCCGTATTTTAAAGGTAATGTGGCTACTATCAAATTAGATGATTATTATGAGACCGGCTCAATTAGCGCCTTATCATTCGACGACAGTAAAGTTACTTCTAAATCAATTTCAACGGGTTTAAATATTTTTTATGATATTCAACTAGCATCAGCAATAATAACGCCCTCATTAGGAATAGAATACACGCATCATGTTGATGGTGATATTAGCCAAAACATGTACTTTCGAGACTTAGGAGCCACCAGTACAAACTACAATTTAAGCACTAGTGCTACCCCTAAAGATTTTGGCTCATTAGGTTTACAGCTCAGGTATGTGGCTAAAAACAATCTATTTTTTGATGTTGGTTATAGGGTATCTGCGGGCTCAAGTCATTACCTGAACAATTCATTTAAATTAGATTTAAATTTAGGGTTTTAAATTAATCCCAGCTATTATTAGAGTTAAAACATTAAAGTTACTCGCCACTCATCTGAGTTAAGATAATCTTGATTTTAGCTAGTCAAGATTTTGCCTGTAGTAGCTCGAGCCCTATCATTCATCCCATTATTTCACAGCGTAATTAGAATGATGTGATACCATCAAGTTTTTATCTCACCATACGATCTTAAGACATGACTTTAACTGAACAAGTCAACGCTGCAATAGCTGAACTGTCTGCAGATATAAACAATAACAAACTAGAATTACCTTCCCCTCCCGATATCATACTTAAAGTTCGAGCTTTGGCTCATAACGGTAGTAGCAGCGCTGAAGACTTTGCTAATCTCGTTAAGTTTGATCCCAATATTTCTGGTCGAATTATTAAGATTGCCAATTCAGCTCTCTTTGGCTCGCGTGTTCATCTAAGCAGTGTGCAATCAGCCGTGGCAAGATTAGGCATTACTAAAATACAAAATCTGATCACTGGATTAGTTATCGCTCAAAATTTCATGAATGCTAAAACGCATGGACTCGAAAACTATTTCAATGAAATTTGGCAGAAAAGCAACAAGGTGTCAGCCATTTGCTATGTATTAGCTCATCACAAAACAGATATTGATCCTGAACAGGCTTTACTCGCCGGCATGGTACACAATATTGGTGTCCTGCCACTTATACTCCGATTAAATAAAATTCCAGCTTTTAATCATGATCCAAAATTACTCATTCACGTTGCCAATCAAGTTGTACCTAAACTGTATCCAAAGGCAGGAAAAATGATCTTAGATAAATGGAATTTCTCTCCTCTTATCGCTTCTGTGGCCCTTAGCCACAATAAGTCGGACAGAGAATCTACTGGCCCCATAGATTTAAATGATCTGGTCTTAATTGCTTGCGAACTTACTAAACTCTCAGACTTTACAGATAATGAAGCGATCCCCGAAACACTAGTCAATTCAACGATGTTTCAAAAGCTATGGTCTAATTGGATCGAAGCTTCTGCTGATCTTAGTAACCTTAAAGATCAAATAGAACAAATACACAGTAGTATCGAAATCTAAAATAACAGGCTACTTCTACTTAAAAATAATCATCATTTGGGATTTGATAGAGTGCATTATTGGTTAGATTGAACTTTAATAATCAGTCTTCAACTAACGGCTGCCAATACGGCGACTCGCTTGATTATTCATCATTATTGGTGATTCGAGTATTAGGCATAACCGTATTTTCAAACAGCATTGCTAATTTATCATGGCGATCATCAAATAAACATTTGCCAATTATGCCCATATCAAAACGATGCTCAAATAGGGAAGATATTATTTACGTGATGGTTGTTCGTGTTTAAGTTTTCGAATCACATATTTTTCAAACTCAACCAAAAATAACACCGATGATGACACCAAAATGATCAAGAGCCATGTATACGCATCCAATGCCACGGTGTCGAATAGTTTCTGCATAGGACTTGAGTAGGTGAATGCGAGCTGGAAAAGTATCAACAATCCCGTCGCCATTAAAGCGTATCGATTACCCAATAAGCCCGCTCGATTAAGAACTGATGCACTGATGTAGCGAGAGTTAAACAGATAAAAAATCTCAAACATCACTAAGGTATTTACGGCGACGGTACGCGCATATTCCAAGTCAACATTCTGACTGCGCTCCCAAATAAACAATCCAAAAGTACCCAGCATCAAAATAATAGACACAAAGACAATTCGCCATAACAGTGCGGCCGTTAATAAAGGCTCATTGGTATTACGTGGCGGTCGTTGCATGACATCACTTTCAGCTGGTTCGAATGCTAAAACCAATGCCAATGTAACGGTTGTTATCATATTTACCCAGAGGATTTGCACGGGCGTAATAGGCAATGTTTGCCCCATCAGAATTGCAGCAATAATCACCAATGCTTCACCACCACTCGATGGTAAGATGAAGATAATGGCTTTTTTCAGGTTTTCGTAGACAGTACGGCCTTCTTCGACGGCATGCACTATAGAAGTAAAATTATCATCCGCCAGCACCATTACAGCGGCTTCTTTTGCTACCTCTGTACCATTTTTACCCATTGCGGTGCCTACATCCGCTCGCTTCAACGCAGGTGCATCATTAACACCATCGCCAGTCATAGCAACAATATGACCTTTAGCCTGTAGCGCCATAACTAAGCGTAATTTATGTTCTGGACTTGAGCGAGCATAAATATCAATATCATCAACGACATTGCACAAATCATCATCTGACATGGCTTCAATTTCATGGCCAGTCATCACACGATATCCATCTCCTATGTTCATTTTATTGCCAATAGCAAGGGCCGTAATTGAATGATCACCAGTGATCATTTTCACTCTAATACCGGCAGACTGACACGATTTAATCGCCTCAAATACGTCTTCACGTGGTGGGTCAATCATGCCAACTATGCCCAATAAAGTCAGATCCGTATTCACATCACTGTAAATCAAATCACGATGCTCGGCATGGGTTCGTTTGGTAGCAATGGCTAATACACGTTGGCCATTTTTTGCCATTGTATCCATTTGTAGTTGCCAATAAGCTAAATCAATTGGAACATCATTGAGACCGACACGTTGAAATTTGCTCATCGCAAAAATACGCTCTGGTGCGCCTTTTATGTAACTGACTCCTTCACCAAGATGATTATGATGCAAGGTCGCCATAAATTGATGTTCGGATTCAAACGGAATTACGTCAGTACGAGGCCATGCTTCATGTTCAAATTCAGGCATCATGCCCGCTTTCATTCCTAGAGTAATTAAAGCGCCTTCAGTAGGATCGCCTTGTAATAGCCAATCACCATTTTGCCTTTTCAATACGGCATCGTTACATAATAAGGCAGAACGACTCAGCTCATATAATACTGGATGGTCATTAAAATCGATTTCTTTATCTTCGCTTAAAATATCACCATGAGGATCGTAACCTACGCCCGTAACTTCAAACAGGGTTCCACTCGCTATTGCGACATTAGTTACCGTCATTTCATTACGCGTTAATGTCCCTGTTTTGTCAGAACATATAACCGTCACAGCGCCTAGTGTTTCAACAGCAGGCAGGCGACGAATAATCGCCTTGCGTGCCGCCATCCGTTGCACACCAATTGCCAGTGTTATGGTCATAATCGCAGGCAAACCTTCGGGAATTGCAGCTATAGCAAGACCAACTGCCGCAAGAAATAACTCAGATACAGTATAGTCATAAAGCCAGACACCTAAAGCCATCGTCAGTGCAGCAATAATAATAATAATACCTGTTAGTAATCGAGCAAAATCAGCCATTTTACTAATGAGTGGTGTCGTTAAGGTTTCAACTTGTGACAACATGGCACTGATTAATCCAATTTCAGTATCACCGGCAGTAGCAACGACTACACCGGTTCCCTGTCCATAGGTCACTAATGTGCTGGAATAAGCCATTGATAAGCGATCGCCTATCACTGCATCATCATCAACTGCAGCATTGATTTTATCAACAGGCATTGATTCCCCGGTCAACGCAGATTCTTGTATTTGCAGATTTTTTATTTTTATTAAACGTAAATCGGCGGGAACTTTGTCGCCTGATTGTAAATAAACTACATCACCGACAACCAACTCTTCCGCGGGGATAGTAATACGTTTGCCATCACGCAACACCACTGCCTGCGGCGAGAGCATTTTTTTTATCGCACGCAAGGCATCTTCAGCCTTGCCCTCTTGAATAAAGCCGATAATCGCATTAATCACGACCACACCGATGATTACACTTGTATCAAGCCCATGTCCCAACACGGCAGTAACTGAGGCGGCACCGAGCAATACATAAATCAATATATTATGAAACTGTGATAAAAAACGTATCAGTGGACCACGCATTTTAGGCTCAGGCAAAACATTGCGGCCATGCTCGCTAAGTCGTTTAGATGCCTCTAGAGTAGTTAAGCCATCCTGTGAACTATCGACTTTAGTCAACACATCATGGTTTTCCATGGCATGCCATAAAGAATCTTTATTTTTAGCTTCATAGCTGTTGGAATTCATAATATAAGACCTTCAAATAAGCTTTATTTAGGCATGATTATATATGACTTATTGAAAATATTTTCGCAGTCTAGCTAGGTGTTTATTTGTCTTAATTTCTGAGGCATTAAACCTGAGTGCTGATGCTGGCAATTAACGACTGTTTTGAACAGTAATGTTAGCTCTCTTTTACAGAACAGATTTTATATTCCTATAACTACTTTAAAAGAGAAGCTATCTCAAAAAATTATAAATAATAGCTATATCTTTGTTATAGACTAAAACAAGGCATTATCATCTTCCTGAGCTTGTATGCTTTTACACCATCGCCCAGCCTAATTGAATGGCTTTACCAGCAGTCAATTCTTCTTTAAATAATTTAGATTCTAATGGTAACAACATGACTACCGTTGAGCCCATGTTAAATCGGCCCATTTCCTCGCCCTTTTGCAGTGTTATGGCTTGGTCACCGTAGTAATCCCAATATTGAATATTTTTACCATAAGGTGGTGTTATCTTTCCTGACCATACTGTTTCCATACTGCCGACAAAAATGGCACCCACTAACACCATCACTATCGGACCTTGCTCTGTGTCAAAAACAGTCACGACACGCTCATTACGCGCAAATAGCCTCGGTACCGCGCGTGCAGTTCGGGGATTAACCGAAAATAACTTCCCTGGAATATACGTCATTTTGCGTAATGTGCCGGTGATCGGCATATGAATACGATGATAATCTTTTGGTGATAAGTAGATAGTTGCAAACTGACCTTGATCAAATTGTTTGGCTAGTGATTCATCACCACCCAATAATTCCAATACACTATATTCACGGCCTTTTGCTTGGACAAGCTGCCCTTGAACCACGTTACCCATCTGACTAATCATCCCATCTACGGGTGAAGTAATAACCGCTTCGCCTTCAGCAATAGGGCGAACCCCATCCCGCAACTCTCTTGTAAAAAAGGCATTGAAACTAGGGAATAACATTAAATCGGTTTGCGCTGCCTCGCTAACATTAACCTTATACTTCGCCGTGATAAACCGAATAAAACTATTCTTAAACCACGTCACTTCACTACGTGTAAGTCGATGCATCAAGACCGATAGGGTATGTTGTGGAATGAGATACTGAGGTAATGTGACTATTTTATCCCAAAATGTCGCATCATTCTTTTTTAAACTATTCATCTTGTTTGTTGCCAATTTTATTCTACCCCTTTCGCCTATCGGATAAGCTTGTCATAATTTTGTTTTTTTGATCTCAAACGGCGAGTATATCAAGCTATGCATAAATCTATTCAAATCCTATTGATACTTTTGCTATCGATAATGGTTTTGCCAACGTGGGCCGATGATGATGTGCCTCCTCCAGCTAAAGCTATTTATTTCGCTATAGAAGAACCGTTCACTATCAACTTTCTAAATCAAAGCAATCAAAAATCTCGTTATTTACAGATAAAAGTCACTTTAATGGCACATGATCAAGAGAGCATCACCAATGCCGAATTAAACTTACCAATGTTACAAGATGCCTTACGTACTTTATTCTCAGGGCAAACCTCTGAGGCAGTTAGTTCAGTAGCAGGTCGAAAAGCGCTACAAACCGCATCCTTAGACACGGTTAAAGCCATTTTAAAACAAGAAACAGGTAAGAATAATCTTGATGCTGTTTATTTCACCGGTTTCGTTTTACAGTAAATAGGCACATTAATTGCTAAACTAAAAGTTACAACCAACAGGAATCATCGACATGGCAGAGAAGCAAGACGATATTGAGGTCACCGAAGCAAGTGGCGGTAAATCCAAATTATTAATTATTATTATTGCCGTAGTGGTATTAGCGCTTGCCGGAGTGGCGGCGATGATGTTTCTCGGTGGCGATAAGTCAGCCAAAGAAGCTGCGGCTGAAGTAGCGGTAGTAAAACAAGCCCCGATTTATTATGCGCTAGACAAACCTCTGATCGTTAATTTTAGCGATCAAAGCCAAGGAGCTGTGCGTTATTTATCCGTTAAATTAAAGGTAATGGCTCGCGATCAAGTGGTTATTGATGCCTTCACACTTAATGAACCTGCAATTCAACATGAATTACTCATGCTGTTACTCGGTCAAAAATATGACGAACTCAATACCACTGAAGGCACTAAAGTATTACAACAAAAGGCACTCGCAACCATTAATGAGGTATTAAAAGCTGAAAAAACACCAGGTGAATTAGAGTCCGTTTATTTCACCAGTTTACTCATGCAATAAGACCATGGCTGTTCACGATATACTTTCACAAGACGAGGTCGATGCCCTATTAAGTGGTATGGGCGGCGCTGACCTTGAAACATCTACCGAACAGGTCGATAAAGGTGCTACGCGAAATTATGACTTCGGCAATGAAGACCGTATTATTCGTGGACGCATGCCAACACTGGAAATGGTCAATGAACGTTTTGGTCGCCTTTTTCGAATAAGCCTCTTCAACATGCTACGGCGATCAGCTGAAATATCGGTTACTGGTATACAGGTAATGAAGTTTTCAGAATATATTCATACTCTATTTGTACCCACCAGCCTGAACTTAATTCACATGCATCCACTACGTGGAACAGGTTTGATTATATTAGAGCCTAAACTCGTATTTACAATTCTTGATAATTATTTTGGCGGTGATGGCCGTTTTCAAGCTCGAATTGAAGGTCGCGAGTTTACGGCAACTGAGTTACGCGTTATCCGTATGGTTTTAGATATATGCTTCGAAACATTAACTGAGGCATGGTCACCAGTGATGGATGTAAGGTTTGAGTTTGTAAACCACGAGGTTAACCCTCAGTTTGCTAATATTGTCAGCCCTAGTGAAGTATTAGTTATCTCTACTTTTCATATTGAATTAGATGGTGGCGGTGGCGATGTACACGTCACCCTTCCTTATTCAATGCTAGAACCTATCCGTGCCTTATTAGATACTGGACTGCAAAGTGATAGCACCTCTGATGATGGCCGTTGGGCAACATCAATGAAAGAGGAAATATTAGGAGCAGATGTCCAATTGACAGCCCAATTAGCGCAAGTGAAATACAGTCTACGTAAAATACTTAATTTCAAAGCAGGTGATATTTTACCAATTGTAATGCCAAAAACAGTGGTCGTAAAAGCGGAACACGTGCCCATATTTAATGCGACTTTTGGCGAACATAAAAATAAAGCAGCATTAAAAGTCACTAGTCTCATTGAGCACCCCAAGGATACAACACCTCAATACCATCTCCAGAAGAGTAAAAAATAATGAGTGAAGATAATAAAACTGACCAAGAAGTAGCTGATGAATGGGCATCTGCATTGGAAGAACAAAGTGATGATATAGAAGAAGATCCATGGGCAGCTGCATTAGAAGAACAATCTGATTCCGAAAAAGCTAAATCTGCCCCCATCACCCATCTTGATGATGACGCCAAGCCTCGCGCCCACGCAGATTTAGATTTAGATATGGTGTTAGATATTCCAGTCACTATTTCCATGGAAATTGGTCGTTCTAAAATCAATATTCGTAATCTACTCCAACTTAGCCAAGGTTCAGTAGTTGAATTAGATCGTCTTGCCGGTGAGCCAATGGATGTTTTAGTCAATGACACGCTAATTGCACATGGCGAAGTAGTGGTCGTTAATGATAAATTTGGCATTCGATTAACCGACGTTATCAGTGCTGAAGAACGCATCAAAAAATTACGATGAAGGCCTACCTATTAAAATCTGTGGGCCTACTTTGGCTAAGCTTATGGTCAGCACTAGGTTTTTCAGCGGAACAAAGCAATACACTTGCCGCGAAAACATTGACCACTCCACCAGTGTCTACGAGTGCTTTATTAGAGACATTGTTAGGTTTGTTTATTGTGCTGGCCTGTATTGCTTTTCTAGCTTGGTTACTACGCAGGACGGGGCGTTTTCAAACAACCGCGAATGGCGAAATGAAAATAATCACCAGTTTAGCGCTGGGACCTCGTGAGCGAGCAGTGCTGTTGCAAGTTGGAGATCAGCAAATACTAGTGGGCGTGACCTCACAAAGCGTGCAGACCCTACATATTCTAGAAACACCAGTAAGCACGACAACTATAAAAAACAATTCAAACAGTACTTTTAGCGAAAAATTTCAGCAAATTATGCAACAGCGAGCTAAATCATGATCCGTTGTCTGCTCAGTCTAGTTCTATTACTGATGCCTTTATTTGCTGCAGCAGCTGATCCAGGCATCCAAGCATTTACGCTCACAACTAATCCAGATGGTGGACAAAGCTACAGCGTAACACTACAAATTTTAGCGTTAATGACGGTGCTGACTTTACTTCCAGCAGCATTAATCATGATGACATCGTTCACCCGCATCATCATTGTATTATCTATCTTAAGACAAGCGATGGGCGTGCAATCCACCCCATCAAATCAAGTCCTGATCGGATTATCATTGTTCTTAACTTTTTTTATCATGCATCCTGTATTCGATATGGCATACCAAAATGGCATTAAACCCTATATGGATGGTCAAATGGAAATGATGCCTGCCGCTGAAAAGGCTAGCCAACCCTTCAAAGACTTTATGCTGGCTCAAACTCGCGAGTCCGATATTGAACTATTTGCTGGAATTGCTGGACATCCGGTATTAGAATCAGCCCAAGATGTGCCGTTTAGTTTATTGCTACCTGCATTTGTAACCAGTGAGCTGAAAACCGCCTTTCAAATTGGCTTTTTAATCTTCATTCCATTTTTGATTATCGACTTAGTGGTCGCCAGCGTTCTTATGGCGATGGGGATGATGATGTTATCCCCTATGCTCATTTCCTTACCTTTTAAGCTGATGTTGTTTGTATTAATAGATGGATGGGCTTTACTAATGGGTACCTTAGCTTCTAGTTTTTATGTATAACCATGACGCCTGAAACAGTTCTGACCATCATGCAACAAACGCTGCACATCATCACCTTATTGATAGCGGTAATTTTATTGCCAGCCTTAGTTGTGGGCTTATTAGTCAGTATGTTTCAAGCTGCGACATCTATTAATGAACAAACCTTAAGTTTTATCCCAAAATTATTAATTACAATTGCAGTATTGGTATTTGCAGGTCCTTGGATGTTAAGCCTACTTACAGGCTATTCCACGCGTATCTTTCAAGATATTCCTTTCTTGATCGGTTAATCAGACAACCCTTATGGACTTATCTACCGCTGAAATATCAGGTGTATTGGGTAGTTATTTATGGCCGTTTTTTAGGATTGCCGCTTTAGTGATGGCTGCGCCAATTTTTAGCAGTAATTTTGTTAATAATCGTAGTCGACTGCTTATCGCTCTTGCCATAAGCATCGTTATCGTACCCGCCATCCCTGATGCTGCACCTGCTGTAGAACCTCTTAGTGGTCAAGGCCTACTTATTGTCGCCCATCAAATTTTAATCGGTGCTTGCATGGGATTTATGTTGCAGTTGCTGTTTAATGCTTTTATTATCGGAGGGCAAATTATAGCTATGCAAATGGGTCTAGGTTTTGCTTCAATGATTGATCCACAAAATGGTGTAACGGTACCCGTTATCAGTCAATTCTATTTAATTTTTGTCACATTAATATTTATTAGTCTTAATGGGCATTTAATTTTAATCCAAGTACTTGCAGAGAGTTTTGTCACCTTACCTATCATGTCCTCTGGTCTTCCTGTAAACAGCTTTCGTGATATTGTCGGTCAAGCTAGTTGGATGTACGCTTCAGGTGTACTTGTTGCATTACCTGCTATTGGCTCCTTGATGATGGTTAATCTCGCATTTGGTATTCTATCGCGCGCTGCACCGCAGATTAGTCCCTTTTCCATTGGTTTCCCGATGACCATCATTCTTGGTTTTTTCGTTATCTATTTCACCTTACCTGCCGCATCCAATCACTTAGTCACTATGGCTGATTATATGCTACAAACAATTCGTTTATTGGTACAACCAAATGGCTGAAGAGACCGGTCAAGACAAAACGGAAGAGCCCTCCGCCAAGCGTCTTAATGACGCACGCGAAAAAGGCCAGGTACCCCGTTCCAAAGAGTTCACCACAGTTTTAGTGCTAATTGCCAGTGCGGTGGCCATGATGTTTTTAGGTGAACGGATGATTCGAAGTGTCGCTGAAGTCATGACCAAATCATTCAGTTTTAGTCGAAAAGAAATATTTAATCCCGTAGAAATGGCACACCACATCATGTACTCGCTAGAAACCATCTCATTAGATTTGGGCGCATTTTTAGCTATTACCGTATTAGCAGCACTGATTGCCCCCGCGAGTACCGGCGGGTGGAATTTTTCGGCTCAAGCTATGGGGGTGAAATTAGAAAAACTTGACCCCATAAAAGGCCTCAAACGCATAGTCGGCCCACAAGGCTTAATTGAACTCATTAAGGCACTGGCAAAATTCTTACTCGTTGGCATTATCTCAACCTTAATTATTTGGAGTCTACGTGACCAATTATTGTCACTCGGTCAGCAAGAAGTTAATGCTGCAATGGCTGATCTTGGCATGTTGGTACTATGGGTCTTTTTAGCTATATCCAGCAGTTTAATTTTAATTGCCCTGATTGATGTCCCTTTCCAGCATTGGAATCATATCCGTCAACTTAAAATGACTAAGCAAGAAGTTAAAGATGAAAGTAAGGAAAGCGATGGTAACCCCGAGGTCAAAGGTCGGATCCGTCGTATGCAAATTGAGATCTCACAACGGCGCATGATGCAAGACGTACCACAGGCTGACGTTATTATTACTAATCCTACACACTATACTGTCGCACTACGTTATGACCAAGCAGGAAATGGCGCACCCACCGTTGTTGCCAAGGGTGCAGACTTAATTGCCCAACAAATTCGTATGGTCGGCGAGGCAAATGAAGTACCGATATTATCGGCTCCACCATTAACACGCGCTATTTATTTTAGTACCGAAATAGGTGAAGAAATTCCTTCTGGTCTATATATTGCAGTAGCTCAAGTATTAGCGTTTGTCTTCCAGTTACGTCGCTATAATACTCGCGGTGGTCGTAAGCCTCACATTAAACCGGAGGACCTGCCAATACCAGATGAACTAAAAAGAGATTAAAGCTACCAATGGAAAAAAATGACTTATTAGCGCGTTTAAAACCCATGTTAAACGGTAGTATTGGCGCCCCAGTAGTTGTTGTGGCATTACTCGCCATGGTGGTACTACCACTACCTCCATTCCTTTTAGATTTACTTTTTAGTTTCAATATTGCGCTATCGCTCACCATTATGTTGGCGAGTATTTACGTACTTAAACCATTACATTTTGCATCGTTCCCTGCCATATTGCTGATTGCAACGCTTTTAAGACTGGCATTAAATGTTGCCTCTACCCGTATTGTACTTATGGAAGGCCACACGGGTACAGATGCAGCCGGTAAAGTAATTGAAGCCTTTGGCGAGTTTGTCATTGGTGGTAATTACACCGTTGGTTTTGTGGTGTTTGCAATCCTGGTTATCATCAATTTCGTCGTTGTGACCAAAGGTGCTACCCGTATTGCTGAAGTTAGCGCCCGTTTTACCTTGGACTCAATGCCAGGTAAACAAATGGCGATTGATGCTGATCTTAATGCGGGGTTGATTGATCAAGATCAAGCGCGCGCCCGCCGCGAAGAAATTATGCAAGAATCTGATTTTTACGGCTCAATGGATGGTGCGAGTAAATTTGTACGTGGTGATGCGGTCGCCGGTATTTTAATTTTGTTCATCAATATCATTGGTGGTTTTATTATCGGTGTTGCTCAACATGATTTAACGTTTGCTGAAGCTGCTCATAACTACACATTGCTCACTATCGGAGATGGTCTAGTTGCTCAAATACCCTCTTTATTATTATCGACTGCCGCTGCTTTATTGGTAACACGCACTACGAAAGAAGAAGATATGGGTGCTGAAGTGGTTAAGCAGCTATTCAAAGATCCCAAAACCTTAATCGTCACTTCTGTAATTATCGGTGCGATGGGGCTTATTCCTGGCATGCCTAATTTGCCTTTCTTAATACTTGCTGTTTCTGGTGGCTTAGGCGCATGGTTATTAATTGAACGTCAAAAAGCTGCCACTGCCCAACCCGTAGTAAATGCTCCCGTTGAAACGCCTAAAGAACAACGTGATCTGAGTTGGGATGATCTCAACCCTATTGATCCTATCGGTTTAGAAGTGGGTTACCGTCTCATTCCACTGGTTGATAAAAATCAAGGTGGTCAGTTAATGAATCGAATCAAAGGGATACGGAAAAAAATATCACAAGAATTAGGTTTTTTAATTCCACCTGTTCATATTCGCGATAACTTGGACTTATCACCAACGGCCTATCAGATCACTTTATTTGGTGTCACCTTCGGTGAAGCTGAAATTCATCCCGAACGAATGATGGCGATTAATCCAGGTCAAGTTTTTGGCGAATTGGCTGGGATAAAAAGTAAAGATCCCGCCTTTGGCTTAGATGCAGTATGGATTGAGCCAAATCAAAGAGAACATGCACAAGCTCAAGGCTATACAGTGGTAGACGTTGATACCGTCATAGCCACCCATTTAAGTAAGGTATTACAAACACATGCACAAGATTTATTGGGCAGAGAAGAAGTCCAGCAACTGCTTGATAATCTTGCAAAAGTAGCACCTAAATTAGTAGAGGGTTTAGTACCCGATACCTTACCATTAGGCAGTGTGCAAAAAGTCTTACAAAACTTACTCGAAGAAAACATACCTATTCGCGATGTACGCACGATTACCGAAGCACTTTCTGAACAAGCAACGCGTAACCCTGATCCTGAGGCATTAACCGCTGCAGCCCGCATGGCGCTTAGCCATTCCATCGTTCAACATATAAATGGTATCAAGGCAGATCTACCGATTATCACTTTAGATCCTGAGTTGGAACAGATATTGCTTCAAACACTACAGGCTACCGGTGAAGGTGGCGCAAGTTTGGAACCTGGATTAGCAGAGAAAATGCACAAGAATTTACAAGAAGCCGCACAACGCCAAGAGATGACAGGGGAATCGTCAATTCTAGTGGTACAAGCGGGTCTGCGTACTTGGATTTCTCGTTTTATTCGTCACTCCATTCCAAGCTTAAATGTATTGTCATACAACGAAATACCGGATGACAAACAAATTAGAATCGTTGCTAACGTGGGTCGTTAAACCCCAAGGTTGATATTATGAAAATTAAACGTTTCCAAGCTGCAGATGTTCGTCAAGCCATTCGCGAAGTACGTGAAGTGATGGGCCCTGATGCAGTCATTTTATCTAACAATCGTGTGGATGGTGGTGTCGAAATCGTCGCTGCAACCGATTATGATGAAGCTGAATTCAGACGTTCTACGCCAGAGCCGGCACGGCCAACTAAAGTAGAAATAAATCCATCTGCAACGCCCGCACCAACTCGCTCTGTTGATATCGCAGCGCAAGCACCTCAAAATATTTGGTCACAAGAACCCACGCTCGTACAAATGCGTAAGGAGATGTCTGGACTAAGAGATATGCTGCAAAATCAACTTTCTGATCTGACATGGAAAGATATGGAACGTAATAGTCCAACTCAAGTGCAATTATTGCAACGTTACATGCAAATGGGTATACAAGTTGATTTAGCCAAGAATATTACCGCAAAAATGCAAAGCGTTGATGATTTGGAATCTGCATGGCGACAATCTTTAGGCGTATTAGCCAGCCAAATTCGTATTCAAGATAATGACATTATTAACAAAGGTGGCATCTACGCATTAGTCGGTCCAACAGGTGTTGGTAAGACAACTACTGTGGCTAAAATTGCTGCACGGTGCGCTTTAAAACATGGCGCAAAAAACGTAGCTTTGATCACTACCGACTGCTATCGCATTGGTGGACAAGAACAATTACGTACCTATGCCCGTATTTTAGGTGTCCCCGTTCGTGTTGCCAGAACCCATCAAGAATTAAATGATTCATTGAACGATTTCCTTGATCGTCGCTTTGTCCTGATAGATACTGCAGGTATGAATCAACGTGATATGAAGCTGGCTGAGAAATTTGCCATGCTTAAACAACAGTCACCTAGAATAAAAAATTACTTAACTTTGTCAGCAACCACCCAATCAAGTGGTCTGAATGATATTATAAATGCCTTTTCTCACTTAGAATTGAGTGGATGCATTTTGACCAAGACAGATGAAGCTAGCAGTTTAGGTGGTGCAATTTCGGCATTAATCCGCCATCAGCTACCTTTAGCCTATATATGTAATGGTCAACAAGTACCGGAAGACCTGAGTCTTGCCCGCCCGAATATCTTGATCAAACAGGCGAGTGATTTAATGAATAATGAACAACAACAGCTAGATCCACAAACTTTATCTAGCTACGGAGGTTTTGCCGCTTATGGCTGATTCACCCCTTGATCAAGCTAATGGTCTACGTAAGATGACCTCGGCAATACCACGCCCAGTTAAAGTGATTGCAGTCGCCAGCGGTAAAGGCGGTGTCGGTAAAACGAACATTACCGTAAATTTGGGTGTTGCTTTAGCGACTCAAGGTAAACAGGTATTACTGCTAGATGCTGATTTAGGTTTAGCAAATATTGATGTCATGTTGGGTTTGCACCCACAATATAATTTACAACATGTATTAAATGGCAGTAAAACACTCGCAGAAATTATCGTTGAAGGTCCAGCTGGCCTTAAAATCATTCCTGCTGCATCTGGCGTGCAAAAAATGGCTGAACTAAGTCCCGCTGAACATGCTGGTATGATCCAAGCTTTTAGTGAAATGGATCAACATATCGATATTTTACTTATTGATAGTGCTGCTGGCATTGCTGACAGTGTAGTTAGTTTCACCCGTGCCGCACAAGAAGTAATTGTTGTAGTGTGTGATGAACCCGCTTCTATTACCGATGCTTATGCTTTCATTAAATTATTGAGCCGTGAATATAACGTAAACCGTTTTCATATCATTGCCAATATGTGTCGTACTATTCAAGAAGGCCGTGAATTATTTAACAAAATATCCATGGTGTGTGATCGTTTTCTTGAGGTTAATCTTGATTTTATGGGTATCGTGCCCTTTGATGAAGATTTACGTCGCGCAGTCAAAAAACAACGTGCCGTAGTTGAATTTCTCCCGCGTAGCAAATCTGCCGTGGCTTTTACCCACTTAGCTAAAAAAATAGAATTTTGGCCAGTGCAAAAACAACCACGTGGCAATATGGAATTTTTTGTTGAACGTCTGATTCAAGCTAGTTTGGAATTAAGCTAGAGTGAATGGCCTCTCGATGTATGCCAAAAACAGTACATTGACGAGTTCAATGGCTGAGGTCGTTGAACAACATGCAATATTAGTCAAACGTATCGCCTATCATTTTATTGCACGTTTACCACATACTGTTGATGTCGATGACCTTATTCAAAGCGGCATGATCGGTTTGCTAGATGCCGCTCAACATTACGACACTACGCAAGGTGCTAGTTTTGAAACCTATGCAGGTATTCGAATTCGTGGCGCAATGTTAGATGAGATTCGGCGTAATGACTGGGCTCCTCGTTCAGTGCATCGCAAGGCGCGTGAAATTTCTGCTGTGATGCAAAAATTAGAACAACAACATGGACGCCATGCAACTGATAATGAAATTGCGAAGGCACTAGGGCTCAAAATTGAAGAATATCATCAGCAATTGCACGATGCTGCTGGACATCAAGTATTTAGCCTTGATGAATTTTCGGACAATGATGAAACCCATGCTCAACCGATAACGGCTGTATTATCAGGCCCCATTGATACATTGCAGTCAGAAGAATTTCAATATGCATTGACTCAAGCAATAAAAACGCTGCCTGAACGTGAATGTTTATTAATGGGCTTGTATTATAGTGAAGAGTTAAATTTAAAAGAAATTGGTGAAGTATTAGGTGTTAGTGAATCTCGTGTAAGCCAGATCCACAGCCAAACGGTCATTCGACTTCGATCTAAATTAAGTGATTGGTTAAATTAAAAAACTGGAGGTATCCCCTTGGATAAAAACATGAAAATTCTTATCGTAGATGACTTTTCAACCATGCGACGAATTATAAAAAATTTACTACGTGAATTAGGATTTAATAACACCATAGAAGCAGATGATGGTTTAACAGCCTTGCCCATTTTACAAGCAGGTGGTATTGATTTTTTAGTGACAGATTGGAATATGCCTGGTATGCAAGGCATTGACTTGCTGAAAGCCGTCCGTGCAGATGCTAAATTGTCTTCGATACCTGTTTTAATGGTCACTGCTGAAACTAAGCGTGAACAAATAATGGTTGCTGCGCAAGCTGGCGTTAATGGTTATGTCGTAAAGCCTTTTACTGCTGCGACATTAAAGGACAAAATTGACAAAATATTTGAACGTATCGATGCAAAATAAATCATAAGGCAACACCATGGAATCTAGCACTAAAACAGCACAACTCACCGCTGCCCGCGCCTTAGTTAGCGCTTTAGAAGCCGATAATGAGCAACAGATTCAACAACAACTCAGCCTCCTAGCTCAATCCCAAGAAAGTGAGCTGTTCCTAGAAGTAGGGAAATTAACTAGAGAGCTGCATGAATCACTTAACAGTTTTAATATAGATTCACGCTTAATAGATTTAGCTCAAAATACAATGCCAAATACACGAGAACGCTTAAATTACGTAATCAAGACCACTGAAGACGCCGCACACAAAACCTTAGGTTTTATCGACGCAACACTTCCCCTTGCTAGCAGTCTCAAAGAAACCGCTAAAAAAATTGATGAAAGTTGGCATCGTTTTCGCATGAGGGAGATGAACGCAGCAGAATTTCGTGCGCTAAGTAACGAAATTGAGGCTTATTTGCCGTTGGTAAAACAACATTCAGACCAAATTCATCTCAATTTAACTGACATGATGATGGCGCAAGGTTTTCAAGATTTGACCGGACAGGTCATTCGGCAAGTGATTACCTTGGTTGAAGAAGTAGAAGATAATTTGGTGCGGTTAGTAAAAATTTCTGGCAAGCATCTCGAACATAAAAAAGAACACAAGGTGATTGACCCTATCAAGGCTGAGGGACCGCAAATTAATGCGGTAAACAATCCAAATGTAGTCAATAATCAAGATGAGGTTGATGATTTGTTATCAAGTCTAGGCTTCTAAAGGATAAGCAAGATGGCATTAGACAGTGAAGATGAGATCCTACAAGACTTTTTAGTTGAAGCAGATGAGATTTTAGAAAGCCTAAATGAACAGCTCGTTGCACTAGAAACGCAACCAGAAAATAGTGATTTGTTAAATTCTATTTTCCGTGGTTTTCATACTATCAAAGGCGGTGCAGGGTTTTTAAGTTTAGATGCCATGGTTGCCTTATGCCACAAGGGTGAAGATGTATTTAACATCCTCCGCCAAGGTGAACGTACCGTTGATGCCGAAATGATGGACACCTTCCTCAAAGTGCTCGACATTCTCAACACTATGTTTGTAGAAACAAAATCAGGTGAATATCCTAGCCCTGCTGACCCTGCTATTTTAGCTCAACTTGCCAGCTACCTTGCGCCTACAGTGCCTGTCATTCCAGAGCCCGTTGTGACAGCCCCAGTCGCTGCAACAGTCACCCCTAATGAAGCTACTGATAACGACGATATTACCGATGAAGAGTTTGAAGCATTATTAAATCAACTACATGGTGATGGTGCACCTGGTACAGTGACCACTAGTCCAGCACCAGCGCCTATTGCCACCACCAAAAGTAATGATGATATTACTGAAGAGGAATTCGAAGCTTTACTGGATGAATTACAAGGCAAAAAGAAGACCGTAGCTGCCAGTCAACAACCCATTATTGAAGCCTCAATTCCTACTGCGGTGCTTACACCAGAAATCAAAGCGCTGTCACCCAAGGTTATCATTTCTCCGCAAACGGCTAATGTTGATACAGCGGCAAAACCTGCCGCTGCTGCTAAACAAGCGGAAACAAGTGTCCGTGTTGATACCGCTCGTCTAGATGAAATCATGAATATGGTCGGCGAATTAGTGCTAGTTCGCAATCGTATAAGCACCTTAGAAGCGACCTTCGAAAATGAAGAAATGGCAAAAGCGGTTAATAATCTCGCTGTCGTTACCGCTGACTTACAAAATGCCGTCATGAAAACCCGTATGCAACCGATCAAGAAGGTATTTGGTCGTTTTCCACGTGTTGTTCGTGATTTGGCGCGAAGTCTGAAAAAAGATATTAATTTGGAACTGCGTGGCGAAGAAACTGATTTAGACAAAAACCTAGTTGAAGCGCTGGCTGACCCCTTAGTTCATTTAGTCAGAAATGCAGTTGATCATGGGGTCGAAATGCCTGATGTCCGTGAAAAATCAGGAAAATCACGCCAAGGTCTAATCGTACTTGCAGCGGCACAAGAAGGTGATCATATCTTGCTTACTATTTCTGATGATGGTGCGGGTATGGATGCAAATGTTTTGCGTCAGAAAGCAGTAGAAAAAGGCATGATGGATGAGGAAACTGCATCACGCCTTACTGATTCCGAATGTTTCGCACTGATATTCGCACCCGGCTTTTCGATGAAAGCAGAGATCTCAGATATCTCAGGTCGTGGCGTGGGAATGGATGTCGTCAAGACCAGCATTTCTAAACTAAATGGTGTGATTGACATTAAATCTGAGGTTGGTATAGGTACAACTTTATCGATTAAAGTACCATTAACCCTTGCAATAATGCCTACGTTAATGGTCATGTTAGGCGACCAAATTTTTGCTTTCCCACTAGTCAGTGTTAATGAAATATTTCATTTAGACTTAACTAAAACCCATATGGTTGATGGTCAAAAAACCATCATGGTACGTAAAAAAACCTTACCCTTATTCTTTTTAAGAAAATGGCTAACAAGCTCATTTAATCCATCAGGTAAACCTGAAATTGAACATGTAGTTATTGTCAACGTAGGCACGCAACGTGTAGGCTTCGTGGTAGATCAATTAATTGGTCAAGAAGAAGTAGTAATAAAACCATTAGGTGCTTTGCTACAAGGTACAAAGGGTCTAGCTGGTGCAACGATCACTGGTGATGGACGTATCGCTCTTATTCTTGATTTTCCTGAATTAATGAATACCTATGCCAATCGAGGCTATTAAAAGGATGCTATGCCGCCAGTTCGCGTACTGATTGTTGATGATTCAGGTTTCTTTCGCAGACGGCTATCTGAAATAATCGCCCGAGATCCTCGTTTACAGGTTATCGGAATGGCAAGTAATGGCCTAGAAGCCGTTACGCAAGTATCTCTGTTAAAACCTGATGTAATCAGCATGGATATCGAAATGCCAGTAATGGATGGCATTAGCGCTGTTCGCAAAATAATGGCACAACACCCAACCCCGATACTCATGTTATCTACTTGGTCGACGGAGGGCGCCAAATCAACTCTTGAAGCATTAGAGGCAGGGGCAGTTGATTATCTGCCCAAACGTTTTCAGGACATATCAGACGACACAAACATAGCCCATCAACTGCTATGTCAACGGCTTCATGACTTAGCTACAAATTCGCATACTAATAACTTACCTACAGCCAAGGTTTCATCTATTTTGCACGCTGCTCGCCCGCCATATGCAACCGCAAATCAGACAACTAATGGACCGATACGCTTAGTTGCAATTGGCACATCAACAGGCGGCCCAGTGGCTTTACAAGTTATCTTAAGCCAATTACCCTCAGACTTCCCTTATCCTATCTTGTTGATACAGCATATGCCTGCCGCATTCACACCTTCTTTTGCACAGCGGCTCGATACTCAATGTAAAATTACAATTAAACAGGCAATAAATGGCGAAAAACTCGTGCCAGGGACAGCTTATCTGGCGCCTGGAGGTATGCAAATGATCATCAAGGGCACAAAAATAAGTTCAATTGTCGAAATCCAGACAGGTCAATCTGACCAAACATATAAACCTTCTATCGATTTGACTTTGGAATCACTTATACCGATGTGTCCTGCGGAAACACTGGTCATCATTTTGACAGGGATGGGGGCTGATGGCCGTGAAGGATGTAGACAACTAAGGCCATTAGGGGCAACAATATGGGCCCAAGATAAACAAAGCAGTACGATATATGGTATGCCTATGGCCATTGCTAAAGCGGATTTGGCTGATAAAATACTAAGCTTGAATGATATCGCTCACCGTTTAGCGGAATTAAGATAAAATGGATATTCTAAGTGTTCTAGGTCTCTTGATAGGTTTTGGCGCTATTCTTGGTGGCCAATATCTTGAGGGTGGTCATATTGATAGCATCATGAATGCTGTTGCCCTATTAATTGTTTTAGGTGGCACTCTAGGGGCAGTAATGTTGCAAACCCCACTAAATACCTTCCTTCGCGGACTAAAAATGCTAAGTTGGATTTTTTTTCCCCCCAAGCAATCGCCTGAAGAAATGCTTGATAAAATCCTCGCTTGGAATCAAATCGCAAGAAAAGAAGGACTTTTTAAACTAGAATCTGCTGCTGAATTTGAAGAGAATTTGTTCACACAAAAAGGCTTACAACTTATCGCTGATGGTGGCTCGCCGGATATGATTCGGGATGTTTTAGAAAATGATCTAGACATACAAGAACATAATGATCTGCAAGCAGCCAAAATATTTGAAGCAATGGGTGGTTACTCACCGACGATTGGTATTATTGGTGCAGTTTTAGGTTTGATTCATGTTATGGGTAATCTTGCCGATCCTTCTTCATTGGGAGCAGGAATTGCCGTCGCTTTTATAGCCACCATTTATGGTGTAGCGCTCGCCAACCTATTATTCTTACCCATTGCTGGCAAACTCAAAACGCTGATTCAGCGACGCAGTAGTATACAGATGATGATTATTGAAGGATTGATAGGCGTGGCTGATGGTGATAATCCACGTAATATTGAAACTCGTTTACAAGCCTACCTTAGTTAGTCACTGGCGATGGCACGAAAAAAAAGAATTGAAGAACACGTAAACCACGAACGTTGGTTAGTATCTTATGCTGACTTTATTACCCTACTCTTTGCATTTTTTGTTGTAATGTACTCAATTTCTTCAGTCAATGAAGGTAAGTATCGTGTACTTTCCGATACATTAGAAGCCGTATTTACCGATCCAGCCAGAAGTAAAGAGCCTATCCAAGTAGGGGATTTACTTCGTGGTGATGGCAAGCAAACACCGGAAGTAAGAGCAAAAGAAAATCCGATTAACGTCTTAGAATTACCATCGATTGAAATGCCTATACCACCGTCTCCCGATATATTTCCCCCGGAACAATTAGATAGCCATACACCACCGCCAGTAGATGATGATATTGTCCGTACGATCAAAGACATCTCAAAACAATTAAATACAGCCTTAGGGGATCTAATTGCAAATGATGATGTCATTATCAAACAAGGTGAGGATTGGCTAGAATTAGAAATGAAATCCAATGTCTTATTTTATAGTGGTGAAGCTCGCTTAGAAACCGCAGCAGTGCCGATTATTGGTAAAGTAGCAAATATATTGAGTGCTTCCGCCAATCCAATACAGGTGGAAGGTTTTACTGATAATAATCCTATTAATACCCCAAAGTTTCCATCAAATTGGGAATTGTCAGCAGCCCGCGCTGCGAGTGTTGTACATTTATTAGATCGTTATGGACTTGATCCCAGCCGTATGTCGGCAATTGGCTATGGTGAATTTCAACCGATAGCTGATAACTCAACTGAAGAGGGTCGCCAAAAAAATCGTCGTGTTGTATTAGTCGTACTGGGTAAAAAAGACAGTCGCCGAGATATCAATGTTTTTAAACCCAACACTTCAGTAATACCTAGCCAATCTACTTTGCCTACTCAGGATATAAATTCTGTTCAGGTTGAGTCTACGAGTACCAATACACCATGACAATTTGGGCTGTCGCCAACCAAAAAGGTGGCGTGGGCAAAACAACTACTGTCGTTAGTTTAGCGAGCATATTAGCTAAACAAGGTAAACCCACACTCATTCTTGATATGGATCCACATGGTTCACTAACTACTTATTTTGGTCAAGATCCTGATACCATCAAGTCCAGTATTTATAGTGTGTTTCAGCAAATTGATCATAGTCCTAATTCGGCTATTTTCAACGCCCTCAAGAAAACAGATTACGATAATATCTACATACTGCCAGCTTCTACTGCCATGGCAACCTTAGATCGCCAACTGGGTGCACAAGGTGGCAAAGGACTCATAATAAAAAAAACCTTGAAACATCTTGGTGATCGATTTCCTAATATCATCATAGATTGTCCACCCATGCTGGGCATTTTAATGATTAATGCCCTCGCAGCCTGTGATCAACTTTTAATCCCTGTCCAAACTGAGTTTCTAGCACTTAAAGGTTTAGAGCATATGCTACATACATTGGGTATGATTAATCATTCACGTAAAGAAGGTCTACCTTTTTTGATAATTCCAACAATGTTTGATGAAAATACACGCTCATCGGTAGAAAGCCTTCGAATGCTACATGATAAATACAAGGACGGTGTATGGGATGGCGTTATTCCGGTAGATAATCAATTTCGCGATGTCAGTAAATTAGGCATCCCATTACCCACTATGAATGAATATGCTCCTGGCGCTCTCGCCTATTCGGCACTATCGAAACATCTAAAACTCACCGCCAACAATCTTAACAATCTACCTCATGTCTGATTCAAAACAAATTGCAGACCATAATGATGCCTTAGATCTCTATTTCAAAGAGATGTTAGTCGCGTCCACTGCTGACATAGTAAAAGCTAAATCAGCTACTGAGTACAATCAAAACAAACCTTTTCGAGCACTTTTATTTGATATAAATGGACTACAACTTGCCATACGTACCGTAGATATTAAAGCAATATTGCCATGGCCTGAAACACCATTACAGCAAAGCCAAGAGGCCGTTGATAACAAAGCAATTATGGGTATTTATAATCAACTATCTAGTCAAATGAAAATTATTAATACTGCTTATATTGTTCTCCCTATCCAACATCAGCACAATATAGCGATACCCAGTTTTATAATTGTTATTGGCGAAGGCGACTGGGCGCTAAGCTGCCATAAAATCAATGCTGTCATCACCCTATCCCCTGAAGATATACGTTGGCGAAAGAGTATAGGCGCTCGACCATGGTTAGCTGGCACATCTATTGAGAAAAGCTGTAGTATTATTAATCTTCGTGGCTTAGTAAGTTTACTAACGCCTTCAATATTGGCATGAACAATGCTTTTAATTTATCAGTTCATCGGCTGCCAGTAATTTGTCAGCCACTACTTTTACAGGCAGTGAAGTATCATGATGTTTAAGGTTGGAAAATAATGAGTCAAAAAGACGGTGAAGTAAACGATCCTATTTTGCAGTGGGTGACCTACCAGCTGGAAGATGAAACTTATGGTATCAATGTAATGCAGGTGCAAGAAGTGCTTCGTATTACAGAAATCGCACCGGTGCCAGGAGCACCTAGTTACGTTTTAGGTATTATTAATTTACGCGGTAACGTGGTCACTGTTATTGATACTAGAAGCCGATTCGGTTTAATGGCTAAAGACAGTAATGATGATCAGTCTAGAATTATAATCGTCGAAGTAAATGGCAATGTCATCGGCATGTTAGTGGACAGTGTTGCCGAAGTAGTTTATCTGCATCAATCTGAAATTGATTCTGTACCTAACGTCAATAATGACGATAGTTCACGCTTTATTCAAGGTGTTTGCAGCCGAGAAGACCAGTTATTAATTCTAGTTGATGTGAATAAATTTTTAACTGAGGAAGAAGTCTCAGATTTCTCTGGGTTTTAGTAGAAAACACAATGGCTGACTCGATTTCACCGACCCAGCCACTAACGCCATCGTTACCGGTGACCGTACCACCCGATGATAAACGTCGTGAGAAAAAGAAAAAACCACAGGACAATAATGGCCAAGAACAAACAGACAATAACAACAGTACAGAAAAGCCACATAAAGGCCTATTTGATGAGTATGTATAATGTACAGGAGAGAGTAAAATGACTACACTTATTATCGTCATGGCAATGACTATCATCACCCTACTTGTCACTAATGCCTGCTACCGCTTATATCAATTGAACAAACAACAAACTGCAAGAATTGCCAGTTTACAAAATCAATTAGCGGTATTATGTGCCGGTGCAGTAGGTACCGATGAACGCATTATTCGTTTTGAACAAACCCTTCATCAATTAAAAGAACAACAACATACACTTGATATTGGTATGAATACCCAGCAAGGTTATGATCATGCTATTCGTTTAGCACGTAAAGGTGCTAGCATTAACCAACTTATTGATAGCTGCAATTTAAGCGATGAAGAAGCACATCTGATTAGTCGACTTCACAGTAGTGAACATCAGGCAATAAATCAGGAGTTACACTAAAATAAATATTTATCTGGAACAGCTTCACTCCACGTAAGCTATTTAATCACTAGGTTTAATAACAGGCACTTTTCCTGAAATAATATAGGCGTATGCAATAACTTCCGCGACAACCCGATATAACAAGGGCGGAATTTCTTCCCCTAACTCTAATTCGCCCAATAATGCTGCCAACATTATATCCTCTCGCAATGGCACTCCGTGTTCTTTCGCGATACGAATAATTTCTTTTGCAATATCACCTTCACCCGATGCAGTGACTATCGGTGCATTTTCACCATCATATTGTAGTGCAATAGCTTTTAATGGCTTATTTTGACTCATACTGAAATATCCACGAAAGAAGCTGAATTAATGTTGTCATGATTACTACTTGCATCGACTTTATTTACTTCATCACAAACACAACTCATATGGCTAATCGATACATTCAATTTCGCTAGCGCTGCATTTAACAACGGTAAATTTTCTTCTAATAATTGTGCACTTTCTGCTCTTTCCGCCCTAATAACTACTTTGACATCTAGGCCATACAAAGTAACACTGGCTTGAACTGCTCCTAAGTTTTGAGTATCGAGACAAAGTTTAACTTGCCAACTTTCATCATCATGTTCAGCTTGTTTTTTTTGCTGGTCAATCTGTACCTGCAATAAATCCACATTGTGTTTGTCTTTAATCGGTAAATCGAATAACCAGCTGTTAACTAAATTAACCTGAATCCTGTTTAAGACAAGGGAACTAAAAGCCTGTTAACCGATCAGATCTTTTACGACAAAGATTTTAATGAAAGGAAAACAGGCTCATGAACAAATTAACAGACATATTTTGT
>Ga0105053_10000047_pt1 | contig 122201 bp, 108 predicted proteins | sample BON01_FD_78093 | JGI IMG/M metagenome (GOLD analysis project Ga0105053, IMG submission 78093) | Freshwater microbial communities from Lake Bonney liftoff mats and glacier meltwater in Antarctica - BON-01 | ecosystem: Environmental > Aquatic > Freshwater > Ice > Glacier meltwater | place: Lake...
GAAGTCCACCGTACACGAATTCACGGTATACTTCATCGGAAAACAAATACAGATCATGTTCAAGTACAATATCCCGCAACTGCTCCAATTCAGCATCAGAATAGAGGGTGCCTGTAGGGTTATTCGGGTTACAGATGACAATACCTTTTGTGCGTTTATTAATCAGCTTTTTAAACTCTTTTACAGAGGGTAACGCGAAGCCTTGTTCAATATAAGTAGTTATCGGCACCACTTTTACCCCAGCCATCTTCGCAAAACCATTGTAATTAGCATAAAATGGCTCAGGAATAATTACTTCATCTCCTGGATCTAAAGTACTCATCATCGCAAAAATAATTGCCTCAGAACCGCCGGTACTTATGATAATGTCATTGTGCGAAATCTGAATGCCTCGCTCAGACATCTTTTCGGCATATTTCCGCCGGTAGCTTTCCAAACCTGCCGAATGAGAATATTCCAGCACTTTGCCACTATATTCATGTATCGCATTCAGAAAAGCAGGTGCAGTATCAATATCGGGCTGGCCGATATTGAGATGATAAATCATTACCCCTCTAGTGGCAGCCTCTTCGGCGAATGGAACCAATTTACGGATAGGTGAAGCTGGCATGGCCAAACCTCTAGCTGAAATTTCAGGCATAATGTTGTAAAATAAAAAACCCCGTGCAAATATACACGGGGTTGGCTTTTTGTAGGTAAGACTTTTATGGCTTCTCTACAGGACTGCTGTTAGGCTTAACCTCAGGTACTCCTGATGGGATACGTTCAACTACACCTTTAATATTTACCACCTTAGTTGGTGTTTTTGCATTTGACGAAATCGTAATAGACTTCGTGAATGGGCCAGGGCGGTTTTGTGAGTTGTAAACAGCTTTAACTTTTCCTTGTTCACCTGGTTTTACCGGTTCGCGGGTCCAAGTCGGCGTGGTACAACCACAGCTCGCAGCCACGTTCGTGATAATTAATGGTTCTTTTCCTGTATTGGTGAATACAAACTCATAAGTAGCCATTTCACCTTCTTTGACAGTACCAAAGTCATGGGTTTCTTTTTCAAACTTGAAATCCGGTTTGTTTTTGTCTTCTGGCTTGTCTTGCGCCATTATCGTTTGGCTAACTAATAGCAATGCAGCGATGGCAAGTAATTTTTTCATATTATTAAGTTTCTAGTCTGGACGTATAACTGTATCAAAAATAGGAAAGTTCAGGCTAATTTGAATTAAAATTCAATTTAACCTAGTTTGGCTAGTCAAGATGCATGCCAAGTTCCATCTGCCTGCTATGAATTCTTTATCTTTACGTCGGAAAATAAATGTAGCTCATGTCAAAAAAGTCACTCTTAGCCCCTGCTCCCGCTTCTGTAAATTTTGAAGAGTTCAAAAATGAAGTTTTAGCCGATTATAAACTTGCATTTGAAAGTCGACAAGCAAGTTTACTTGGCCGTAAGGAAGTGCTAACTGGCAAAGCCAAATTTGGCATTTTTGGCGATGGCAAAGAAGTAGCGCAGCTCGCTATGGCCAAGGCGTTTCAAAATGGTGATATCCGCTCGGGGTACTACCGCGACCAGACTTTTATGTTTGCCAAGGGAATGTCGGACGTACGTTCCTTTTTTGCGCAGTTGTATGCGCATGTTGATGTAAAGGCTGAACCAGCCTCAGCGGGTCGCTTAATGAATGGCCATTTCGCCAGCCGGTTCCTAGATGAGGCGGGGCAGTGGAAAGACCTTACGGCAGCGCCCCATAGTACCTCAGATATCTCACCTACAGCCGGCCAAATGGGCAGGGCGCTAGGAATCGCCTATGCTTCAAAATTGTACCGCAACAATAAGGCACTTCACAACTATACCAATTTCAGCAAAAAAGGTAACGAGGTTTCATTTGTCACTATTGGTAATGCTTCCACTTCAGAGGGTCACTTTTGGGAGACGGTAAATGCCGCTGGGGTACTGCAGGTTCCTTTAGCCATCAGTATCTGGGACGATCAGTTTGGTATATCAGTCCCCGCAAAATACCAAACGTCAAAAGAAAATTTATCTGAAATCCTCAAAGGATTCGATACCGACGAGAATGGTACTGCTTATCGGATGTACACTTGCAAGGGCTGGGACTACCCTGCGCTGTGCGAAATGTACATGACCGCGATTGCAGAAACAAGAGCAACCCATACACCTGCCATTTTTCATATCACCGAACTTACCCAACCACAAGGTCATTCAACCAGTGGCTCTCATGAGAGATATAAATCGCCGGAACGTTTAAGCTGGGAACAGGAAAACGACTGCCTCAAAAAAATGCGCGAATGGATTTTAGCGAACGGCATTGCAACAGATATCATACTCACTGCGCTCGAAAATGAGGCGGTGAGTTATGTCAAATCAGAGCAAAAAGCTGCTTGGGGTGCGTTTAGAAGTGATATTGAAGGAGAACTCTCTACCGCGCTTACCCTTGTCGAGCAACTTGCCAATGTCTCAGGTCAGCGTGATCAGCTGATGCAGCTACATCAGGAGTTAAAAACAACGAAAGAAGCCATCCGCAAAGATGTTATAAGTACCGTGCGCAAAGTTTTACGTCTTACTAGGCATGAAACCCTAGCTGAGCGCACATCATTATTACAATGGAAGCAGGTCATGGACAAACTGAATATCGACCGTTATTCTAGCCACCTACACAGTAAAACCAATGCGGCAGCACTGAAACTACCTGGAATTCCAGCTGTTTTTAGCGCAGACAGCAAAGTGATGAATGGCTTTGAGATTTTAAATCACAGCTTTGATGCCATACTTGAGCGTGAACCTCGCTTTTTTGCGATAGGCGAAGATGTAGGTCTTATTGGAGATGTTAACCAGGGATTTTCGGGTTTACAAGCTAAATACGGTGAATTGCGTGTTACCGATACGGGTATTCGAGAAATGAGCATCGTTGGTCAGGGACTAGGTGCTGCCATGCGCGGTTTACGCCCATTGGTAGAAATTCAGTATCTCGATTACCTCCTTTATGCGCTTCAAATAATGAGCGACGATATCGCCACCCTACAATACCGTACAAAGGGTGGTCAAAAAGCTCCCCTCATCATACGCACACGCGGCCACCGCTTAGAGGGCATTTGGCATTCTGGCTCCCCAATGGGTATGATCATCCATGCAATACGCGGTATGCATGTTTTAGTACCGCGTAATATGGTACAGGCGGCAGGGATGTACAATTTACTCCTCCTAAGTGATGAACCTGCTTTGGTAATTGAGTGTTTGAACGGCTATCGTTTGAAGGAAAAGTTGCCAGATAACTACAGCACATTTACTGTACCCTTGGGCAAAGTTGAAACTTTGCGCACCGGAGACGACCTTACCTTGGTAACCTATGGCTCAAGCTGTCGGGTTGCGATGGATGCCGCAATACAGCTCGCAGAGATTGGAATTGATATCGAAATTATTGACGTTCAAAGCATGTTGCCGTTCGATCTTGAGCACGACATTGTTAAATCGTTGAAAAAAACCAACCGTATCTTATTCCTTGACGAAGACGTTCCGGGAGGTGCCACTGCATTTATGATGCAAAAAGTGTTAGAAGAGCAAGGAGGATACTTTTTATTAGATAGTCTGCCGGCCACATTAACAGCTAAAGCACATCGTCCGGCTTATGGCACAGATGGTGACTATTTCAGCAAACCTAGCGTGGATGATGTAGTTGAAACTATTTATGTGATTATGCAGGATGCTGAACCGGGTGAATTTCCTAAATACCTTTAATATTCACTGCTAATCGCTTTTACGAAGAAGAGAAGTCATTTTTTTACTTAATTTTTTTCCAACAAAAATTTCTGAGTAAGGAATAAGTACTTGTTGGCTAGCATATTTAATGATGAATGGTGATTCTACATTCAACTCGTCCAAACGCACAAAATATATCGTAGGCACATTAGAGAATTTATTGACGTAGCGTTTTCTAGCGCGTGTTGTAGGCTTGGTATTTATTATAATCCCAATTCCCTGAAATCAATTTCATTCATCAGAAGTTGAACAAATTAATCCACCCATGATTCTCAGTAATAGCGTAATATCCATGTTCACCACCATTAACTTTTCAAACACGAACTTTTTTGGCACCCTACCATCCGGCTCAGATAGACTTTCAGCGATCACTTTTTGTCTGTTTAGCACTAAAAAAAATGACCCAGCAAAAAAACTATCCGTTCTTTATTTTTTACTGAAAGAGCAATTTAGGCGAAAGACCATACAACAATATAGATTGTGGTAAGTAAAGCGGTGGCTATTTTAAATAGATCGCTGAACGCAGCTGCTGTACAGGTGCCCGCAAAAAGAAAGGGTTAATTAATTGATATACTCGCTTGCGTAGCGCCTTGCAATAGGGATATAGTTTGTTAGATCGTTTATCCTTGTTTTATTACTTGGGTGAGTACTGATGAATTCAGGCGGCTCATTACCTCCGTCACCTGCCATTCTGCCCCAAAAAGCTGGAGCCGTATCTGGATTATAACCCGCCATAGTCATAAATACTAAGCCGAGTTTATCGGCTTCGCTCTCATGTTTGCGGGAAAAAGGCAGTAAAATACCAACGTTCGCGCCTACACCGTAAGCGGTCATGAATAAATCTTGAGCAGCAGAAGGCTGTGATGAAACAGCGACACTCAATGCTGCGCCGCCAAATTGGGCCAATAAGCCTTGACTCATACGCTCATTTCCGTGGCGCGCAACAGCATGGGCAATTTCATGACCCATTACCACTGCTATGCCATCATCATCAGCGCAAATTGGCAGTATTCCCGTATAAAAAACTACTTTTCCACCAGGCATACACCAAGCGTTGACGGTTTTATCGTCAACAAGATTAAACTCCCAGGCAAAATTCTGGAGCTCTTTCTCCATCTTATTTTTGCGGTAGTACTGTTCTACCGCTGCCGCAATTTTTTTTCCAATGAGTTGAATTCTCTCTGCATCCTTGCCAGATCGTATAATTACATTTTCACTTAGAAATTTATTATATTCTTGGCTGCTTAAAGCACTGAGCTCGCCTTCATTGACAAAACTTACCTGTTTTCGGCCGGTAATAGGCACACGTTTACATGCTTCAGAAACAAAGAGTATGAAACTAAGTCCAAAGACCATCCAAAATATTTTTTTCATACCATTTAAGTTATTATTGCGCTCAATCCTTCATCTAACAAAGCAGAGCAACGGGGGGATAGGTCAGAAAATTTACCCTTTTTAACGCTGCATTTACCTTTTAAATGTACAATCCAAGCGCATTGTTCGGCTTGTTCCTGTTGATGTTGACAAATGCGAACCAAACAGTCAATGACATGATCGAAGGTATTCACATCGTCATTAAACAGGATGAGCTCATGTCCTTCGTCCTCCAGCGTTTGAACAAATACATCAAGCTCTTCTTGGTAATCTGTACTATGATTTATACCCCTCACTGCAAATTCTGTTTAGAAGAAAATATCTGAATTTTTTTCTCCTCGCCCTGTAATAGTCTTTTTACATTTTTCCGATGGGTAAAAAGTATCAAGACGAACTGTAGGATACAAAATACTACCATTGCCGTACGATCATCTTGAAATAGAAAAATGACCGTTGTGGCAAAAATGAGGCTAGCAACAATGGATCCCAGCGATACATAACTCGTTAAACCATAACTAATAACAAAACCAAGGAAAGCGAAGGCAGCTGCTTGTGGGAACAGACCTATCACTAACCCGAACATGGTTGCCACGCCTTTACCTCCTCGGAATCCTGCAAAAATAGGAAATAGGTGTCCTACAACGGCAAGAGACCCGCATATTGACTTCACCATAACAAAGCCGCTTGTATCGTTCGGTATTAATTCTGGATATAAATGTATTAAGGACGTGGCCGTAAAACCTTTCATAATATCAATAAGCAAAACAGGAATAGCAGCCTTACGGCCTAGCACTCGGTATGTATTGGTAGCACCGGCATTGTGACTGCCGTGTTCTCGTACGTCTATACTATAAAACACTTTACCAATCCATACAGCGGTTGGAATTGAGCCAAGCAAATAAGCAAACACATATAAAATGATTACATCGCTAGTCCACATCATTCGCCAATCCAATTTTGGTAACGTAAGACCAATCTGTCTTTATTTTGGGTAATTCCCATCGATAGCTTGTTCTCGATACCTTTTTTCTTCTTTTTACCCAATCCCTTTTTTACGAAAGCATTAAACTCCATTACACTTGAAATGGTTGTAACCCTGCCCTGCCGGTAGGTATACATAAAGTAAATTGACTCACTACTCTCGAATAACATATTCAAAGTTCGAATATTTGGTAAGTATTGAATCTCAAAGATACCATTCAATCGCTTATTGACTGTTTCTCCATTTAGATTAGCGAGACCCAGCGTTTCTTTAGAACGGAAAGACTTCGTATCAGCATCCCAACCAAGATCCAAATTGGACAATATAAAAGTATAATTCGTACTCGAATTATTCGGTATCGTCCCAAAGGAAGAGATACTCTCTAATACTCTATTTGCTTCTTTCACCTCTATAAGTTGCTGAAAGGCACGGGTTACATATTCCTGGTCGTTGTTTACATCTGGCGCTCCAAAACTATTGTCGAGCAAAGTATTATTGAATACTTTTAGTGCTTCATCTGGTAAAAGCATATCAATCATACCCACTAACAAAACAGTTGTACTTCCCTTTAAATAATTGTGGGTTAGCTCGCCGGCAGCATCAAAACGTATGCTCTCTTTTCGGAATCCCAAATTTAAAACGCCATCTGCCCTAACCCATTCATTTTTGAGATTGATTGTCATCAACTGACCAACTTCTTCTTCCTTTAAGACGCGACCCTCAGGACCAATTTTATAGGTTTTGTTGGCTTCATCATAAGCTACCACGCCATCTGTTTCAAAAATCATTGAATCACCTTGCCCAAAACGGAATCCAGCTATGACAGGATACACCCGCGCGCTTGGTAAATTAATGTAAATTCCGGTATACAATCGGCGATTCAACTCGTCTTTAAAGTCACCCACTTTAATGAAGTTCAGACTCGGATCAAATGCGCCAGTATAGCGAAACAAACCATTAGATACGGTGTCGGGTAACTCAACGAGGTCAATCAATCCTTGCCAGTTCAACTCCTTTTTATTGGCAACCAATGCCACTGCTCCACTAAACCCAAAACCCGGATTTAGAATAAAGGCACTGTCAGGGGAAATATTACCAGAAGCAGTGCTTATACCTTGCCTGTTTGGCTTAATTAAATTTAAAAATATGGGTTGACGGACCTTGTTTTGATTTACGTAATCGTAATAACCTTCCCCTTCGTACAGCTTTCGTCCTATAATATCGACTTTAGCATTATAAATCCTATGCTCCTGGTTTATACTGTCGGCAATAATACGGGCATTAACAAGTGTTCTGATTTTAGCCAAAGGATCAATAACCATTTGGTTACTATCTGGCAAAATAATCGCGTCAGCACTGCGCACTTCAGGCACTCCTCTCACTTGTAACTCAAAAATATTCAAATTGAGTTCACCATAACCAGCAATAAAATTCAGCCCATCCTGTGCAGGATTTTCTGAATAAAACACAGATTTTGGGGTCAAAAGATCAGCTTTTGCACCGAGTAACAGCTGGTTGAGCCGCATATCCCACTCTAAATCGTTCAAGCGAACACTGTACTCATGGAGGGGCATTATCACGCGACTAAAACCTTCCAACGATTGAAAACGACCGTAACGTTTAGAAAAATCAACGCTTCCTTTCAGCTCATCTGTTTGAACAGCCAGCACACCTTCGGAATTTGAGGCAAGTTCAAGACGTAAACGACCCGAAAAGCTAATTTTTTCTTGCATCACAAACTCATTGGACAAAATACGGTCACGGCCGTATTGCAAATAGCCGTTACCATACATGCCTTCAGGGGTATAGGTGAGAATACCGCTAAATGAAGTAATGCCTGCATAAGCGTCAAAGGGGTCAGGTGCTTTATAGAAAGTCATACTATCTGCACGCGCGGCCCATAACATACCCGCATCCTTTCCATTAATACCAGCGTAGTTAGCTTGTTTGAATACTCCTTGACGAATGTCAAATTTCTCCAACTGACCAGAGGTAGTATCCGGTAAGAAGATAAAATTGTTCGAATGTGCCGTGGCACTTAAGTATTCTATCTTACCGTAACCATGTAAGCCGCTATTGTCGAGCGTTATATTATTGAAATATTTCCCCTTACCATATATCGGCATACCAGCAGTTGCTGTCATCGTCGCAAATCCAAGCGACATATCATCTTGAAAACGCAGCTTTTCTTTTATGTCAGGGAAAATACCCCCAGAAACAAGCGTCCCTTCCAACGACAAACGACTTGTCGCTCCCATGTAGTCGAGGCTATCGAGTACAAATGGCTCAACCTTAAAGAAAAACCGATCCCTGAGATAACGACCTTTTTGAATTTCAGGTCTGTCAAAATATACAAAAGACTCCTGCTTGCTCTCAAAATAAGGATATCTATGTAAGGCCACCCTCGCTGATTTATTTCGAGGATCGTCGATGTGCAACGTACCGGTTATATTTTCTAAGGCACTTTGTATTCGTGCCAAAACAGGAACACCACGCATATCTGTAGCACCCGTCATTACCTGAAAACGCATTGAGTCTACGTTTTGCAAGTTAATTTTAAACTTCTCATAATCAAATGAGAACCCATCGCCGTAAAAATCAAGGGTCCCACTGTGTACGTGACCACTAAAACTCATAGCCCTATTTGCATTCACTATGACTTCCTGTGCCTGGGGAACTGCAAAAACGGTATGTGTGTCGCTGAAAAGGACAACGCTCACCCCGACCACAGCTAACTCTCGGGTGGCAATATTCAGCCGCGCATTATTATCATTGGTGGTGCGGCTTACGAGCTTTACAACATCATAATCTACCCTACCAGCTATCGCATCATAATAATGGGATAGTTTTTTGAGCGTTGTAATTGTCTCCTCTTCTCTAGCGTAATAAATAAATCCCTGATTCGCCATATCAATCAACAACTGACGAATGGCATCTAACGGCAACTTCAAATACGCGGCAAAACCGGCGGTAGGAAAAGTAGCCTCGCCTATATTCCGGCTATATTGATAAACACGTACCACAGGATTATAAGTGGCATAACCTTGAACTGCTAGATATTCTCGCTTATCGAAAAAGTCCTTAGATGTGAAAATAGCCACTGCTTCACTTCTACCGGTCTGCATCTTAAAATCGATGTATGGATCATCAATTTTCCAATCCAATGCTTCGCAATACACATCCATTTTGTGGTAGGAGTTCGAAAAAGGAATTTTATTAATGCTATTGGCCTCCAAAAAGAGTAATAATCTTCTATCGGCGGTGGTGAAGCGCATGTTAATTCCTGGATGGTAGATAGAATCCCGGTTAAGCACCACACTTACTTCAGCGTTGGCTGAAAAAATATCGGTTTTGCGAATGGCAAACTGCTGCGACCAAGCCCGAACCGTCGTTGTATCATTTCTAAAGATGAAGACTTCTGCGGGTTTTTGACGGGTTCCCAAGGCCAGATAGCGATTACCACTTAAGGCGTATTGTCCGCGAATCGTTACGTTTTTAAAGACCTGATCAAGTTTAATTTCGCCTTCGTAAGAGGTAAAACGCGGATGAGTCAAGGATTCTGAACTCAAATTAGCCGTGCACTTGTCCTGCAGACTACCCCACATTTTGCGACCGATGCCTTTATTATACAACTGAACAGAATCGGCATTAAAACTAAAATTTTTCAAAACAACTTCATAGGCTGCCAATTCAGCATAAATGGAATCCGCAGAAAAAGAAGCGCGTTGCCAATCAACGACACCGCCATCACCTTGCCAGCGTAGTTCCGTTGGGTACCATATGCCACTCGTTTGACGAATTACAATGGAGTCATTGTAATAATAACACATCAATTTAGCATCAGGAATTTCAACGTATACCTGACCATTTTCAAATTGAAATTTGAAAGCTGTTGGAGCCACTGCCCAACGGATAGCAGGAGAAACATAAAGTGAATATCCTTCAAAAAAATCGTTGCTAGATCTTAAAAACTGATCTATTGACCGTTGGTTAAGCGCAAGTGACTTAGTAAAAATGCTATTCCAGTTGTAAAAAGACAAGGTAGCTACCTCTGACTTGCGCAGCGTGGCCAATACTTGAACATATTGCCCGTAATAGGGATAGGTAGTTAACCGTTTTTTTTTGATGTCGTTAAAAGTCCTGATGATAACATCACGTTGTGCGTCGATGTATTCACTCGTCCAGGCCAACTCAAAATCTTTGGCCAAGGTTTTATAATCGTCTCGCTTAGTGGCCGTTAGTTGTTCCGTTAATTCTTTAATAAAGAGCTCATAACTATTCGAGAAGCTGGCTTGTGGTTGTGCAGCTGCGAAAAAAGGGCATATTATCAAGTAGAGTAGTAATCGTCCGGGACTGAAGCGCATTTTAGCTTTTTTCAAATATGACGGCTGACCAACCGTTCTCATTGGCCTGCGACTCGAAATTAAGGCTATTTAACGCTGCTTTCTCTCGTATAATATCCACATCATTTTCATAAAATCCAGAACAAACCAACTTACCGCCTTGTTTCAGGTGGAAGGCATAGGTATCTAAGTCGTCAAGTATGATATTACGATTGATATTGGCTAAGATGATATCGAAAATACCCTCAATTTTAGTGGCGGTACCTTGGTGGAGTTCCATTGATACTTTATTTCTCTCACAGTTTTCCTGACTATTTTCTACAGCCCAAGCATCAATGTCAATACCAATCACATCGGACGCGCCTAAACGAGCCGCCAAGATGCCTAAAATACCAGTACCACAACCCATATCTAAAACACGGAATCCATGAACTGGGAGATGGCGCAATGCACGAACGATGAGTGTTGTTGTGGCATGATGCCCCGTGCCAAATGACATTTTTGGCTCAATGTTGAGAACGTGTACGTAGCCGGATTCTTTGGGATGAAAAGGAGCGCGAATCAAACAAAAATCATCAATTCTAACGGGTTCATACTGACTTTCCCATACTGCATTCCAGTTTTGCTGTTCTACTTCAATTGGACCCTTAAGTTCAAAAATATGACCGCGGTAACGTTCAAGAAGCGCACTTGTTTCTTCCTGAGCATACAGCACAGTTTGAACATAGGCTGTTAGCAGCTTAGGTTCGCCATCCTCGAAGGCCTCAAATCCTGTTTCAGCTAATTCGGCCATCAGAATTTCTTTAAACTCCTCTTCCAGTCGAATATCCAGTCTTAAGTAATTCATCGCATTGCTTTTACAATTTCCACGAAATCACGCGATTTGAGCGAGGCGCCTCCTACAAGCCCACCGTCAATATCGGGCTTAGCAAAAAGTTCGGCGGCATTTCCAGGATTAACCGATCCACCATACTGGATGGTAGTGCCTTCAGCTATTTCATTACCAAAAAGCCTGGCGAGTGTTTGGCGAATAAAAACGTGTACTTCCTGGGCTTGTTCAGGCGAAGCCGTTAGACCTGTACCGATCGCCCAAACGGGTTCGTAAGCCACAACGGTCTGTTTCATTTCATTGGCAGACAAGCCTTGAAGCGCATCCGTTATTTGTCGGCCAATCACTTCAGTATATTTCCCGCTTTCTCTTTCTTCTCTGAGCTCACCAACGCAATAGATGGGTTTCATTTCATGTGCCAAAACTGCTTTGAGTTTTTCAAGCAATACAGATTCCGTTTCACCAAAATACTGGCGACGCTCGCTATGCCCAATAATTACGTATTGCGCACCTGCACTTGCCAGCATATCTGCCGATATTTCGCCCGTAAAAGCACCAGAAACTGCTTGATGACAGTTTTGCGCACCAGTGGCCATATGAGGTTTGCTCTTTAAAAGTTGGCTAACCGCATGAATATGAACGAAGGGTGGAATCAAAATCACTTCTACTTCTCCCCGTACTTCGTCCGCAACCATGTTTACAATCTCCGAACAAAGCGACAGCCCGTCATCGAAGTTTTTATTCATTTTCCAGTTACCTGCGATGATTTTTTTCCTTTTCATAACGTTTGGGTTTCCCAACTCCGGTGTTTAGCCGTTTCGTTGTAAATGGTTGTTAAAAGCTCTTTTTCTAATTCATTCAGCACAATTCCACGTCTTTCCATCACCTTTTCAGCAGTCTGAAAAAACTTAGGCAGTTTGAAGGTATCCATTCCTTGTGGTCCACCCCAGCTAAAAGACGGCAGAAAATTGCGTGGAAAACCAGAGCCGAAAATATTCGCGCCAACACCCACAACTGTACCCGTATTAAACATAGTGTTAATACCACATTTGCTATGATCGCCCATCACGAGGCCACAGAACTGAAGCCCCGTCGACCGGAAACGGCCTGAAACATCATCCCACAATTTGACGATTTCATAATTGTTTTTCAAGTTTGAATTATTGGTATCCGCCCCCCAATTACACCAGTGGCCAATAACACTATTTCCCATAAAACCGTCGTGGCCTTTATTAGAATAACCAAGAATTACAGAGTTACTTACTTCTCCCCCTACTTTGCAATGAGGTCCTATACTGGTATCACCATAAATTTTGGCACCCATTTTTATTGTACTGTGCTCACCTAGCGAAAACGGACCACGTATTATAGCTCCGTCCATTACTTCGGCATCTTTACCGATATAAATCGGACCTGCTGACGCATTTAAAATGGCATTCACCACACTAGCTCCCTCTTCAACAAATACGTCACCAGCATTAACAATACGATTGGAGCTATCCAAAGCAGCAGAAGTACGTCCTGTGGTGATAGCGGTAAAATCGCGTTTAATTTCATCCCCATTCATCCTAAAAATATCTTCAGGATAATTAAGCATCCGAAATGTATCCGCGTAGCTGAGAAGCTTCAAACCCAGTAGCGGTAATCTTTCCGCATCAAATTGGTCCAGATTAGCAGCCGTTCTAACAGCTAAAACGAGCGTGTCGACACATAAGGCTTCACCCATTCCTAAAGACTGAATAGATTGCACGAGGCCTGTATCGGGCAAAAGGCGGCCGTTAATGTATATGTTATCCGCTTCAAGCTTTGCCGTAAATTTAGTTGAGAGATATTTGCGATAGGGTTTGTGGCTTAATGACCTCCCAAGTTGATATTCCCACTTTTCAGCAATGGTCCAAATACCCACCATAATGCCTGCGCTTGGGCGGGTGAATGTAAAGGGCAGCAGTTGGTCTGATGCCTGGTCGTCGAACAGAATGTAGTTCATGGAGCTAAAATAAGAAAGGCGGACCCTAAGTCCGCCTTTACAAGCATACAAATAATTTTAGTTTTCTTCTGAAGGAGTGTCTTTTAGCTTCTTCGTCTTTTTAGACGTCTCTACAACAATCTCATTGTCATCGTTTAAGTCAACAATAAGCTTCTCACCTTCTTTCAAACCGCCACTGATAATTTTTTCAGCAACTGTATCCTCCACATATTTTTGTATGGCTCTTTTAAGCGGCCTTGCACCAAACTGAGGGTCAAAACCTTTATCAGAGAGGTACTCTTTGGCTTTCGCACTAATTTCCAATTGATAGCCTAAATCTGAAACCCGTTTATAGACTTCTCCGAGGGTGATGTCAATAATTTTGTTGATATCAGATTTTTCAAGTCCGTTAAACACAATCACATCATCTATCCTATTAAGAAACTCAGGTGAAAATGTTTTTTTCAAAGCATTTTGAATTACACCACGGCTTTCATCATCAGCTGATTTCATTTTGGCTGGCGTTGTAAAGCCAACACCCGTTCCAAAATCCTTTAATTGACGAGAACCAATATTCGATGTCATGATGATAATGGTATTCTTGAAGTCAACTTTACGACCCAAACCATCAGTTAATTGTCCATCGTCCAGTACCTGTAACATTATGTTAAAAATATCTGGGTGGGCTTTTTCAATTTCATCTAGCAACACTACTGAATAAGGCTTGCGACGTATTTTCTCAGTTAGTTGGCCACCTTCTTCATAGCCAACATAGCCAGGAGGTGCTCCAACGAGGCGGGAAACAGCAAATTTCTCCATATATTCACTCATGTCCACACGAATAAGCGCGTCTTCACTATCGAATAGGAAACGTGCCAGTTCTTTTGCCAATTCCGTTTTACCTACTCCGGTTGGACCTAAGAAAATAAAGGAACCTATTGGCTTTTTCGGATCTTTTAATCCTGCCCGAGTACGCTGAATGGCGCGTGAGATGGCATCAACAGCCTTATCCTGACCAATTACTTTTGCTTTTAAGGCGTTTGCCATATTTCCCAACTTCTCACTTTCGGCTTGGGCAATTCTTGTAACAGGCACACCTGACATCATGGCCACTACTTCAGCAATGTGTTGCTCATCGACGGTATATCTTCGCGATTTCGCTTCAGACTCCCATACAGCCTTGGCACGGTCGAGCTCATCAAGCAATTTTTTCTCAGTGTCTCTTAAACGAGCTGCTTCTTCGTATTTCTGGCTTTTAACAACTTTATTCTTCTGCTCTTTGATTTCTTCAATTTGTGTTTCGAAATCAAGTATATTCTGTGGCACACTGATATTTGTGATGTGCACGCGTGCACCTGCCTCATCCATAGCATCTATGGCCTTATCCGGATGAAATCGATCTGTGATATAACGTTCAGTCAATTTGACACAGGCATCAATAGCAGCATCAGTATAAACCACATTATGGTGGTCTTCATATTTGCTCTTGATGTTCGATAGAATTAGAACTGTCTCGGCCGATGAAGGCGGATCAACCATCACCTTTTGAAAGCGACGATCTAAAGCACCATCTTTTTCGATGTATTGGCGATATTCATTCAGGGTTGTAGCACCAATGCATTGAATTTCTCCACGAGCCAGTGCTGGTTTGAACATATTACTCGCATCTAGTGAGCCACTTGCACCACCAGCCCCAACAAGCGTATGCAATTCATCTATGAACAAGATTACATCCGGTGATTTTTCTAACTCACCCATGACGGCTTTCATCCGTTCTTCAAATTGACCCCTGTACTTGGTGCCCGCAACCAATGAAGACAAGTCTAAAGTAACAATTCGTTTGTTAAACAAAACGCGTGATACCTTTTTCTGGTGAATACGCAAAGCCAACCCCTCGGCTATAGCTGTTTTACCAACACCTGGTTCACCAATCAGAATAGGATTATTCTTTTTTCTACGACTTAAAATTTGAGACACGCGTTCAATCTCTTCATCTCTGCCTATTATCGGATCTAGCTTGCCTTCTTCAGCTAATTGAGATAAATCCCTGCCAAAATTATCTAGAACAGGTGTTCTCGATTTGGCGTTGCCTCCCTTCCGGGGCTGATCAAATGATTTTTTGTCTTCATCTGAAAAAGACTCTTCGAAAGATGCTTTAGGTGTTTCTTGGCGCTCACGACCTTCAATCATAGCATCCATTTCTTCTTTAACAATCTCGTAAGTAATATCAAATTTCTCTAATATCCGGGTAGCAAGGCTATCTTCTTCTCTAAGTATTGAGAGTAATAAATGTACCGTACCAATCAACTCACTTTTGAAAATCTTGGCTTCTAAGAAGGTAATCTTCAGGATTTTCTCTGCTTGTTTGGTTAACGGAATATTTTCTGCATTCACCACATTGGCTGTTGCAGTTCCCTTTATGGCATCCTCAATTGATTTTTTCAAACGATTGAGATCTACACCCAAACTTTTAAGTGTTTTAATGGCTTGACCATCCCCTTCACGAATGAGGCCAAGCAGCAGATGACATGGGTCGATATAATCGTGTCCCAGCCGTATTGCCTCTTCCCTGCTGAAGGAAATGACATCTTTGACTTTTGGTGAAAACTTGGCGTCCATCGTAATAATCTTTATATGGTGTACTCAATAACCGGTATAGGCTATTGCGTCATGCTAAAATAACAAATAAGTGTAGCAATTGATTGGAGACATTCAATACTGATTTTCCACAATCAACTAACGGAATAAATCAAATTCCTTGCTCAGAAGTTCAAAACTTGCTATAAAACGTAAAAAGCCTCCCGAGGGAGGCTTTTTACGTTGCTGAAATTTTACTTTTTTACGATAAAACGTTTGGTAGATGCACTGTTTTTACCACGAATTTGTAAGAAATATAGGCCATCGGCCAATCTTTCGTTACTCATCGTAAGTTGAATCAACCCATTTACCCCATCCACAATCTGGCTGCTTTGCTTACGGCCTGTCATGTCATAGATGCTCAACTCTAAACGTTCAGCTTTTTCAAGCTGCAATTCGAGGGTAAAGTTTCCCTGATTCGGATTAGGATAGAGATTCAAAATGTTGGCGTTATTGTTTACGCTTTGAATACTACTTCCACCTGGCAAACCAAATCCAGCCAAATCGCTTTGTGCACGTGGAATTAACTTCCAGTTACCAAAGTTGAAAGTAAGTATACCGCGTATATAATCAAGCTTTCGGTTTTGCTGCAATGAATCAATATTAAAGTTACCTGGGAAGGCAGGACTTGAGAGCCCGTTCGCATTCGGTCCGGTGCGCACACGCAGACCGGTAGCTGATGCAGAATCAGGATAAATTAAAAACTCACCAAAATTGCCTGGCGCATCCGGATTCTGATTAATAATGTAAACCGAGTCGAACTGGGTCAACATACTCTCATACGCCTCTGTATACTCGTAAGAACGTGCTAGGACAGAATCGATAGAAATTTTGCTTGGAGCTGGTACACTTACGTTAGTTACCAAGGTGTATTGGACATCCGTAAATGTAGTGATGCCAAAGTTTTCAATGACAGTAGCGGCTGTAATTCGCAGACTATCACCCCGATTAGAAAGATCAAGATTGCCATTTACATCTGAACGCAACATAATGCCGGAATAAGGACCTCTGCTGTCTTGGAAGCTAATAGCTCCCAAATCGTTCGGATTTATAGTAGCTGTTACAACACCTTTGATGTTCAAATTGGTCAAGCGTTGACCAGCATATATGGAGTTTCCATTCCTGTAAGGTGTTTCCTGAATCTGAGACAAAGTATTAATACCCCCGCTGATGACTCGGAATACGTTAAAACTCATAGAAGTATCTGGTGCAATAGCGGAGAAACCTTGATTGTCTATGGCACGGATGAAATATTTAATGTATTCGCCATTGGTGGTAAGCGCTGATCCGGGTATCACTGCTGTAAATGTATCAACACCAGCTGCCGCCATGTTTACTGAATCATAAACTGAATTATTGATACCGATGGTGTAGTACAACTTGGCTGACTGTACTGAGCCATCTAAGTCACGAATGGTAGCACCCACGGTGACGGGGGTGCCAATTGCAGGTGCACTTGGGGCAAAATAAAAGCCATCGGTGAAAGGCGGAGATGCGGTTACTGGCCCTAAGTCTGTTTGCACTAAAGGAACAATCTCATACCGTGGATATAGCGGTGGTTGAAAATTAGTTTCTGTGATTACCCCCCGAATATATTCAAAGGCTTTTCCTTGCTGAATAAATACGGGTGCATTTGGATTTGAAGGGTTGGATGCTGTAGATGAAGCAAATGGTGGACGAAACCACTGAGAAACATCGCGTACATTGATTTGGCTACCTGAAGCATCTTGCACTAACCAAGCGATGCGGTTGCCTCCAAAAACACTTACACCAGTTACAAATACATTGTTCATCTGAACATACATACCTTCGTATTGCTCACCTGTTAGTTTTTGAATTTTTTGAGGTACAACCGGATCATTAGGGTCAAATACCATGAAATTACTTACAGGGACTTGTTTTGGCGGCGGCGGCGTAGCAAAACCAACGACCTGAGTGGCCACTGAAATTAAATCCACCTGTGTTTCCCCTGAATTGGGTTGGCTGAGCTTGAACTCTGCTACAACACCGGTACATTCTACAATATTCCCTGGAATGAAGTTGGCGAAAAATTGCGTGGCTACGGAATCTGGCGTTAACATACGAATCAATAAACCTTTCCAATTATTGGTAGCTAAACTAGCCGTGTCTACCAGATAGCTCGCCTTAAAATTTAAACTCAAAGCATGCTGACGAGGGTTATAAATTACCAGGCCGCGAACACGTACTGTATCACCTTCATAACGTGATAAAGTGTTACCTACAGCTAGCGAATCCGGATGAACCCACTGAATTGAATCGATACTTACCAAAGGATACTGTGCCCAAGCTGAAATTGATATCAGTAGACTGAACAGCAGAAGTTTAATTTGTTTCATGAAAACATTTTTTTGCGTCGCAAAAGTACGGAGGAAAGGGCAATCCGCCTAATGAACCAGATTAACAATCCGTTAAGCCCTTTTTCAACTTTTTTAACGCTCGGCTTTCGACGAATGTAAAATACCATGTCAAAACTTTCGTTAGCTTTAATTCAGTTTTAATATGTCATCCTATGAAACAAATGCTCGAATTCGTGAAGACTGTTCTTACTAAGGTTAGTTTCGATAAAGAGTTGTTCCGAAAGGAACTAGGTAAAGGTATAAAATGGATTAGCCCAGGTGAACGAACGATACTCCTTGCCTGGTGCCTTACCCATTTTGGGCAGACACACCAGGATGTTATCAAGGAGGTTTTCAGATTGTGACGTTTAATGATTAGTACTTCGCAAATCGAACTGATTCCGAACTGTTGTCAGAATTGATACGAGCTATGTAGATACCTGATTTGATTGTTTTCAAATCAATTTCAATGACGTCCCCTCGGTCGGGCCAGCTAATTTCCTGTATCTTCCGGCCAGTTAGATCTAAAATTTCGATTTTAGCAGTTCCGATAAGTTTGTTCGATATCAAAAATACAGTCGACGTAACCGGATTAGGGAAAAGGTTGTACTCCACTCCACCATTTTTAACGCTAACTAGGTCTCCTACCATTATCGGCTGTAAGCGCCGTTCCATCGGGCCGAGAAGCAAACACTCCAAACGAACAGACTCAAAATGCTCGGCACTAATTACTTCCCTGATTAGTTCTTTCTCCGCGCTGCATATACAATCCCAATATTCCGCAGTTGCGCTCCAGTAAATATCTTCCACCAGCTTAAGCTCTTGTAGCGTTTCGAGTGCATAATCGTAATGTTCTGCCGTGCGATAGAGTTGCGCTTTTGAAAGCATAAGGCTAAAGCGCAATCTATCCGAAGTACTGTTGTTTAATTCTGCGGCAATCCTTGCATCAATTTCTGTGAGTATGGCAGCTAAATAAATATTCTTTGGAACATTATCAACTGCTCGTATCCTTGGAATAAGCTCAAAGCGATACGCATTATTGTGTGCCTCTAGCATCTTATTCAATGCAATCTCTAGAATAACGAAATCCTTAGCTGTTATTTGATATTGGCCAGCTTGATTTCTAATCTGGGAGAGAATATTGTCAAAAAAAGCAATGGCTTCCAAGTCTGTTTTCAGGTTTTGTAATTCATTGGTAGTAACTAGCGACTTCGCCTGAGCCACGGCATCGTTCAATGGAAGTTGGCCCTGCGACACTGTTACCAAAATATTACTATGCCAATTCTGAAGAACATGATCTTCGAAAGCAACTGTTTGTGTAGCCTCACACAGCGCTGTAAACGGCGGCATCGGAGTGTGATTGTAGAGGTAGATTGGGTCATCATTCCAATCTCGCAAGTGAACGCGCGTATTTCCGGCAATAACCGGTAATCGGTTGTCTTTTACATTCAGCTCATATCCACTAGTCATCGGATTCTGGTATAAATAATTCATTGCGATACCTGAGAACGTACCCGTGATGTACATCTGACTACCGCTAAAATCATTTTCTCCTTCGAATACAAATAAATTATCCACTTCTTCTAAGCGAATGGCAATTTGGTTATTATGAAACTTGTTCCTGGATCTACCGCCAATCAACCATTGATAATTACCGGCATAGATACCTGTTGTATTGTTGGATACAGAGCTACAATTCATGCGGCAATATAATTGACCAAAGGATTTAATCCCCCAGATGTTGTCTTCGATTTCAGATTGTGTAATGTTCAAATTGGCATCATTTTGGCCCATAATATCGATTGCCACATCATTAAACTTAAACTGACATTCCTCAATTCGGCTGCTTCCATCCATGTCGTAAGCCATCCAAGCGGTAGTATTTGAGTTAAAGGTTGAGCCCCTAAAAATTACCTGACCACCATAAGTTACAACTCCGGTGTAATTATTATTTAAGTTACATTGATTCAAAACCAGGGGATTTCGGTACTGAACCATGGTTGACGTCAAGGCTTGCTCTCCTCCGCTAATACTCAAGTTGGTAAGCACCACATTGGCCTGTCCATGTAAATAAATACCACGATGTGGTAGGCTTCCGGCACTTTGAAATTGCATGTATTGAAGATTCACATCACCAAAAAGATCCAATAGGACTGAAGTATGCATGAGAACACGACCGGTTTTGAAATCTAATTTTATCCGTGGACTCAGTCGCAAAACGCTCTTAAGTTCCATTAATCGCTGAGCACTTTGTTGACCTTGAAATTTTATTTCTGCTGGTCCTTGCGCTTCCCACAAATCAAAAATATTGGTAACTTGATTAGAGTCTTGGTCGACCATTAGATATCCCCCACCCGTAAGCTCCAGAGTTGCATTGGGCAAAAACACCACCCTACCTTTAATTTCAAGTATTGAATTACTTCCTTCAAGGTAAACTGTAGCATTAGGATGAATTATAAGTGTTGCACCTGAATCTATGGTCAGTCGGCTGCCTTGATGGATATTCAATACAGAATTGCTGAACAGTTCCAAAACACTGCCAGACCGAAATTGAACATGAGCCGTATTAATAAATGGCGTCGAAGAAGGTTCACCTAATTCTATGATTCCTTCATTTATAACTTGTACTGGCTGGCAGTTGAAGTTACGGCTGTAACTAGCAAAATTAGAGTTAACTTCTGGCAAAAGTGGATTAGAAATATTTGCATAACCAAGGGGTAACATACGATTAAATTGAAGCCTATAATTGGAAGCAATTCGTACACTTGGAAAAGTCTCATGATAAAAGTAGTAATTGGTTTGTTGGAGTAGTCCGTTTTGGGCCTTGCCAAAATTGAAATTCTCTACCTTTAATTCTAAACCTAAATTCTTGCTTGTATCATTTATACTATGCAATGAACTAATAAGCCAACTAATAAAATTTTCCGAGACGTAAACATGTGCATTATTAAAATATTCATTTTTACCCAATTCTAATTTTGCCCATATGTAATCAAAATGTGTAAGATTTTGATTTTGATTAATCAAAATATCTCGGGTAGAGCGATTTTCGTCTAGTGCACTTACGCTGGAAACGAAAGATGAGGTTGGAAACACATTGTCAAAAGCAAATCCAAGTTTGAATTGGTCAAACGGTTTTACAATTTTTCGTACAATGTCAGTAAAGTCAGCTGGAGCGTTATCGAGACCTTCTACGGCATGGTTTAAGTATTCAAAGGCGTAGAGCAGATTTGAAAGCCTATTATTTTGAATTCTTTGACTCATGAAATGTTCATTTTTCAAAATACAGAAATTTATCAAAAGCAATTTAGAAACAGATAGAGGAATTACATATTGAGGAAATTGAATCATAGCTTGATTATGAAATAATTTGACGAGTTTCAATTCACTTTTTGACCTTCCGAATAGAATCCAAAGCTCCAAATAATCAAACATATTACTGTATATATCTCGTCCATGACGATAAATCCAATTTGGACTTGTAACTGTCGGTGAATGCTCTATTGATCCTCCGTTTGCTGAAGCGAGAATGAAATTTGCAGCTGGAAAGTCAAAAACCGTTCTAACTTTTGAGGGTGCTTTAACTTTAAAATTGAATTCAAATAAACTTTGTAATTCCCCCAATACAGGACTATTTATATTTGTATTATCTAGTCGGTGTAAAAATCCATTCAAGCTTCCGTCAGTAATTCCAATATTTTTCGCTAATACTGGATAACCTTGCTGATCTAAATATTGATAAAAAGCAAGATGCTCCGCATGAGCAGAAGGTTCTCGGTGCACAATTAGAAGCTGTCTTGCTGCTGGAGAATTTAAAACTTGAGTATAACTAAACTTTGATCTATCTAAAAAATTTAGAAAATTAAATTTATAACCCAAGTCATATGTTAAATGTTGCGCAGCTATTGGGAGATTAGCACCCTGATGTGGCGTTGAAAAGGAATAATAAATCTTTACTGAATGGCAACAATTATTTTTTTCCATTCTAACTATGGCCAGCCTTGCAATTAGTCCACCCATGCTCGCACCCATGAGTTGAATTCCATTTAGAGAATTATTTAAAACCAGTCGCTCCTGCACCTGCTGTAGAAGACTAATTAAGGCGTTCGCATTTTTCTCAATCCGTGCACGATTTGTCCGATAATCCACAAAACCAACATCATAGCCTAGAGCGAGTAGAGAATCTAAAACGACTGGCAACAATTGCATTTGAGGATATTCTGTTATGTCAACACCTGACGAAAAAGAAGCCCAATTTATCTTGCCAAAACCAGACCCTACTTTATTATCGAGCTCAGCATCTATCTTGCTGTATTCAGAAGATTCAAAACCTTCTACCAAAATAAAAGGATTTACTAATTTGCCATTAGATGCTGGTGAATATTTGAAACTTAACATCGCCTCTCCAATACCATCACTTAGATCAATATTACAATCGGAAAGATTTCCTGAAGTAAATATGATGTCAGGTTCAAATCTAGCCTTTTCGACTCTTACATGGGTAGTGGATGGCAAATCACCGATTACCAATCCATTAAAATTCTTAATTCTAGCACGAATCGTTTTTACTCCACTTTCAATGTAGGTTATATGCTTTAATAGACCTGGTGTAACCAAAACATAGCCATTTCCATCATTAAAGTCCACTTCTAAGAGTACATTATTCGAATTAGATAAATTCAGACTTGTAGGAAAAAAAAAGCGTATTGGTGCATTAAATGGAACCGTAACTTCAGGAGTTAAAGAAGCAATTATAAAAAGGTCATCTGATGTTTTCCATTGATTTAAAGATTCAACTGAATCGGGATAAATCGTAACCGTGTGAATAATATAAGAGCCTATCCCGGGATCTCCTGTAATCCATAGCGTATCAGTAATTTGATAGGGGTGCAGTTGTAAATAATATTTATCATCAATCGCACTATAGCGAATCCAATCTTCATCCAATGCATCAGAATGAATTGTATTGTAGTTCAAGAATAAACTTCCCATAACAACATCACAATGTGTTGGCATATTTGCCACATTTGGCCATGAAGCGGTATTCTCGTCATAACCTAAACGTAAACTATCAATAAATTCGGGAATTTGAGAAGGATGGTTCAAGAAGGGTGACCCCGTGAAACTAGCGTGATAGAAAAGGTTATAGAGACTTTCAAACCTAAATTGAGTGCCCAAAAGACTACTTCCCGGGTGGTATCTATCTGGAGCTAAGCTATCAACCATAAGATATTTTAATGGGCTTCTATCTAAAAGAATTCCTGTAGGCGTGTAAGGCGCTAAGGGTGAATAGGAAGCCTTTATTCGGTCTTCCAAAGTTTGAGACCAAACGAGACTGATCGACAATCCTATGTTCATTGCCAATAAGAGGATAAATTTGTGTAACATTATATAAAGATTTAGGGTGAAATATGGATCCTATATTGTGGACAGCCCCACTGCCATGGGGCTGCTATTTTTCAATAGATTACTTCATGATAATGCGTTGAATCATCATGTAAGTAGTAAATTTCATTCCACGTCCTCCAAATGTTATTTCTTTTCAATTTAAATTCAAAAAGGAGTGGCTGAAATGATGGATAGAATAAATCGAATGTATGGTCATAAACTAATGGGCCAGAGAAAATTGCAAAACTCATTGCTGGATCTATCATTACTAAGCTATCACCCCATTGATAATTGCTATTTTTGATCCTAATTCGAAGAACACCACTGCTCAGAATTTTAAAGTCTTGCTTATGCAAACCCAATTTCAAAGGGACCAAAAGATCAATATTGTCGTACTTCAATCTAGGCTCTGGAATAACTAAATAGTTATTCGGAATCAAGCTAGGCTTAAACCGATAATTGAAAAATCCGTCCTTATCGGTGTAAAAAGAATCAACAGTAACATAGCGGGCATTACCCAAATGATTTTCCCGCTGCTGGATTAACATTTTTTTGGGTTGACTCTTCGGCGGCTTATTCGAACCAATCACATAGGTTTTACCCTCAAAGATTAAGTCTGTTTCTGCAACTTTTTCCTTGCTGCAAGCAATGAGTAGCAGAATTATTCCGAGCAGTACAATGGGCCATATCTTTTTCATGACTTTGGCATTTATAATTCAAGTATAAAGCCTGGAAATTCACCATCCTAATGCTTAAGCTCACTTTGCGCCGTTTGAGACAAAAGTTGCGCTAAACCTTATAAACCAGTAATTTACCAGAAACAAATAATACTTGAAATTTACTATATTAAAACCGAACAACGGGTAAAACTTATTAGGCTCATCCGCAAGATTGCACGTTGTTTTTTGATTGACAGTAGCTGTCACTATCGGGGCTGACTTTTAAAGAAAAAAGCCATGCGACTAAGCGCTTGTGGATGAATTTTGTTGAAATTCAGAAAAAGACTACCCATTACTACATCACAATAGGTAGCCATAGTTGCCAGCTTTGGCTATACTATTCTCATCATAACCCAACCTTGGACTATCAATTGATTTAGGTAAGCTTTCAGGATGGAGATTAAAGAGGGCACCTGTGAAACTTGCATGATAAAACATGTTTTAGAGGCTTTCAAACCTGAATTGTGTGCCTACTATGCCACTCCCTGGATAATATAAGTCTGGTGACAAACTATCAACTAGCAACAACTTTAATGGACTTCGATGAGTGAGGATGCCTGTTGGAGTAAATGGCTCTAAAGGCGAGTAGGATGATGTTATTCGATCTTCAAACGTTTGAGACCGGCCGGTAGAAACAATCAACACTAGGGTTGTTGCCAAAAAATAGATAAATTCGTGTAACATAATATAAGGATTTAGGGTGAAATATGGATCCTGTATTGTGAACAGCCCCACTGCCATGGGGCTGTTTTATTAGAAGACTACTCTGGGATAATGGGTTGAGTCTTCGAGCAAAAAGTAAATTTCATTCCCAGTATTTAAACCATTGTCTCTCGAAGCTTAAATTCAAATTTCAATTCCTCATAAGAGTAGAAAGCGAATTTGAGTAAATAAACAATAGCTACCGGACTGACAAAAATTGAAATCTTATTGTTTGGTCCAATTATTACTAAACTATCTCCAGGTTGATAATTATTGTTTTTTAATCGCATATACAAGTATCCATTACCAAGTATCCTAAAGTCTTTAGTATGCCTCCCAAATCTCTTTGGGAATAAAAAATCAATAGTATCTTACCTCCAAACGAATTCCGGAGCTAGTAAATATGTGGATGGCGCAAAAATCGGCTTAAGCCAACAATTAAAAAAACCGCCCTTATCGGTGTAAAAAGAATCAATAGTAACATAGCGAGCATTCCCCAAATGATTTTCCCGCTGTTGGATTAACATTTTTTTGGGTTGCCCCTTCGGTGGCTTATTCGAACCAATCACATAGGTTTTACCTTCAAAGATTAATTTTGTTCCTGCAGCTTCTTCCTTGCTTCAAGCAACGAATAGCAGAATTATTCCGAGCAGTACAATGGGCCATGTCTTTTTCATGACTTTAGCATTTATGATTCAAGTATAAAATCTGGAAATTCACTATGCTAATGCTTGAGTTCACTTTGCGCCGTTTGAGACAAAAGTTGCGCTAAACCTTATAAACCAGTAATTTGCCAGAAACAAATACTACTAGAAATTTACTATATAATACTGTAATACTACTCCGCTTAGTACTGTACAATTCAATATACAAATGCAAAAAATGCGTACAATTGATATAAAATAACAAAGCCCCTCAGTAAACTGAGAGGCTTGTTGTTCGTCGGGGTGGCAGGATTCGAACCTACGACCTCCTCGTCCCAAACGAGGCGCGATACCGGGCTACGCTACACCCCGAACTTTTGCGGTGAGAGAGAGATTCGAACTCTCGGTACAGTTGCCCGTACGACAGTTTAGCAAACTGTTGGTTTCAGCCACTCACCCATCTCACCGTTATTCGGCTGCCATCATTTCCGATGGGAGTGCAAATATATAACTTTCCCTTGCCATGCACCACTCTGCAAGAAAAAAATGGCCAAATTTGACCAGAAAAAATCGACCGTTGCCGACTTACTATGTGATCCCGACTGGGGTCGAACCAGTAACCTACTGCTTAGAAGGCAGTTGCTCTATCCATTGAGCTACGGGATCAAAACGTTAAACTGTTTAGCGGCTGCAAAGTTAGGAATTCATACCCCAACTTCAAGCTGCTTTATTCAAACACCTTCGAAAAGAATTCAGGACTTATCATCAGAGATACCTTTCCTCTTTTCTTAAAGAAGCTTAATTTTGAACCTCGGAACTGAACCAATCAGCTCTTCTTCGGTTACCATTGAAATAACTCTTTAAAACGAATTGATAATATGTCAGTACTTGTAGGTAAAAAAGCACCACACTTCAGTGCTCCAGCCGTAGTAAACGGTGAAGAAATCATCGAAGATTTCTCTTTAGACCAGTTTCTGGGTAAAAAACACGTCATCTTCTTCTTCTACCCTAAAGATTTCACTTTTGTATGTCCTACCGAATTACACGCCTTCCAAGAGAAGTTGACCGAATTCGAAAAAAGAGGCGTTGCTATTGTCGCCGCCTCTACGGATTCAGAAGAATCGCATTGGGGCTGGTTGCAGATGAGTAAATCGGCTGGTGGCATTCAGGGTATCACCTACCCTATTGTAGCCGACACGACCAAAACAATCAGCACCAACTATGGCGTTTTGGCCGGCGATTATGATTACAACGAAAACGGAGAACTGGTAGCTACTGGGCCAATGATTGCCTACCGCGGTTTGTTCTTGATAGACAAAAATGGTATCGTTCAGCATCAGCTGGTGAATAATTTTCCTTTGGGGCGTAACGTAAACGAAGCACTACGGATGGTAGATGCATTGCTCTTCCATGAAGAGAAAGGCGATGTATGTCCTGCTAACTGGGAAGCTGGCAAAGACGGACTCAAAGACACCCATGAAGGTGTTGCAGCATATTTGTCTGCAAACTAAGCTTCATTTTAACCACAAAAAGCCGCATCCTACCGATGCGGCTTTTTTTATGTCCCTTGACTAAAAACATCAATCCTGTTAAAATAATTATAAGTTAGACTGTGAACCATTGAAAGTATATTGAATCCGCTGACATTGCGTAATCAACTTCAATTGTGGTCAACATTCAGGCGCTTCGTAAATCCTACAGTATCGGGCACAATTCGCTGGAAGTACTCAAGGGTATTGAACTTCAAGTCGAAAAAAGTGAGTTTGTTTCCATAATGGGTGCTTCAGGCTCCGGAAAATCGACTTTATTAAATAAAATTGGCATATTAGATCATTACAATAGCGGCCGAAGACAATTTAGAAATTATCCGAGAAGGTGTAGCGAAGAGTTCCAGTGGTACAACACTAACCCTAGTGTGTTGTACCGCTACAGGCACTGTATTGGATGTACCAGTGGAAGAAGGCTACTCTGTAATTGAAGTAAATAACTTTAATCTAGGGACCACCATTGCTACGGTTGCCGATTTAGGTGAAATGATTTTCGAAGGTAAAATCGATGCGTCTGAAGTAGGGAAAATCAAGGTAAACAGGCCTTCGATACGCACAATCGTGGCCATTGACGAGACGAAGTTTAATGCGGAACTTGAATTTATAGCTCGTAAAGGAATTAGTGAGAACGGTGCCATTCAATTTACCATAAAAGCTGCAGTAACACTCGATAGTGCTCATTTTATCTGTGCTGGATACAGTGCTAGTGCCGATATCGTTTTGGCAAGGGTGGATCATGCATTGTCTTTACCCGAAGCACTGATACGCTTCGAAAATGAAAAACCCTATGTGGAAGTGGAGACCGGAAAACAACAGTTTAAAAAAAGTCGATAAAAACCGGTTTGTCAGATGGCGTGAATATCGAAATTCTAGCAGGACTAGATTCTATGGTTAAAATTAAACGCCAACTACCCAGCTTAGAAGTTGTAAACTAGGCCGAAAGTCCTAACGTTTAAATGAGCCGTAGTGCCACTTATAAGACTGAATGGCGTACTTCCTTTGGTTGAAAGCCAATGACCTATCGCTGCACCACACACTGCCGAGGTGGTCACATCCGAAAACCAATGCGCACCACTGCCAATCCTTTGTAGTGCGACAGTTCCGGCCAGCGTATAGACTAGTGTGCCGACCCACCAATTATCGTAGGATAATCGGAAAACTTCTGCTGCTGAAAAGATGGAAATCACATGTCCACTTGGGAAGGAACGGTTTATACCTCCGCCTAAGGGTCCATCTAAATCAGATTTTTGTGCGAAACCTAGCATTTGGGGAGGATGTCTTTGAAATAAGAATTTCGGGATTTGAACCAAGACCCGACTCAAAACAAACGCCTTTGTTGCATTCATTGCAGTCAGCTGATGTCTCGGGTTATCCTTAAATTTTCCATAAAAATAGAGGCCAGCGAATACCGGAAAACTATATAACCCACTACCCCAGTGGCGACTCCCAGACAAAAAACCAGTAGCTAGACTATTGTTTGGTTCCTGCCTGACCAAGGCTAAAACTTCCTCATCTAAAGTATAGGCTCCGTAAATAATGGCTGTAGAAACAAGCGCTCTGGCACACTCTTTTTTACCCCAGGTCAATGGTGCCTTTAATAAGCCGAAACCATCTCGAGGATAACTTAAAATTTGTGTTTTAGAAAAAGCAGGAGGCACTTGTGCATACAATTGACTAAAAAATAAAATGTTGAGCAAGAAGCCTAAGGGTATTCTCATTTCAACTTTTTAGCTTCATTCCAGAAAACATCCATTTCTGCAAGCGACATATCCACTAGCGGTTTACCTAATTCTTCTGCTTTATTTTCGAGATACTGAAACCGCTGAATAAATTTCTGATTGGTTCGTTCTAGCGCGTTCTCTGGACTTACCTCTAAAAAACGTGCATAGTTAATCATCGAAAAGAGTAAGTCACCAAATTCCTGTTCTATTTTGGTTGCATCTGCGGCATTTACCTCCACCTTCAATTCGTCTAACTCCTCTTGCACTTTGGCAAAAACTTGCTCTTTATTGTCCCAGTCAAAGCCAACTCCTCTCGCTTTTTCCTGGATACGGGTAGCTTTTACCATAGCCGGCAACGATACGGGCACACCTTCTAGGACCGACTTTTTACCTTCTTTTAGCTTAAGCTTTTCCCAGTTTTGTTTCACCTCCTCTTCGCCACTGACCTGAACATCACCGTAAATATGTGGATGACGGGAAATAAGCTTCTCACAAATTCCATTCAACACATCTGCCATATCAAATTCACCCTTTTCGCTACCAATCTTGGCGTAAAAAACCAAGTGAAGCATTACATCACCTAATTCTTTCTTCACTTCCGACATATCGTTTTTTAGAATGGCATCAGCCAATTCATACATTTCTTCAATTGTCAGTGGGCGCAATGTCTCCATGGTTTGTTTCATATCCCAAGGACATTTTTCCCGGAGGTCATCCATTATCACAAGTAAACGAGCAAAAGCGGTTAAGCGGGGATCTATCTGCATCATTTTGCTAATTTCCACTTTTCAAGGTTCAAAACTGCTATTGCCGTTAGTTTTTTAAGAAGTAGGAACTAAACTCATGCGTGGCCCTGTTACCTTTACATCAACATCATCACTATGTGGCCAGTACTACTTTTAACATTTGGATTTTTAGCCTTGGGAATTGCGGGTTTAAGCATTCGATTACTCGTTTTAAAGCAAGGTGAATTCCGAGGAACTTGCTCAAGTCACAACCCACTCCTTGCCGCTAAAGGCGTAGATTGTGAGACTTGCCCCAACCGTTATAAAGAGGAGTGTCCAGCAACAAAAGGACTGAACCCCGACTAAATTACTATTCTTGTTGAATTTCCCGAGCCAAACCACCGCTTAAATAGAGCTGATTTTGACCCTTATCATCGGCATATATGAATGCCACTTCTATATCAGTTCTGGACTCGGCTAAAATTTTTGCTTTTTCATAGCCCATTACGATAAAAGCTGTTGCCCAAGCATCGGCAGTCATACAATCAGCGGCTATTACTGTTGCGCTGAGCAGGTTATGGTTTACGGGATAACCCGTTTTGGGGTCGATTTCATGCGTGAATTTTTTTCCATCCCGAATGTAAAAATTCCGGTAGTTACCCGAAGTAGCCATGGCCATATCTTTTAAAGGCAAAATAAAATCAACTACCTTCTGCGTGCCAGATTGATCATCAATGGGCTTTTCTATACCCACTTGCCACTCTCCTTCTAAAGGTTTTGTACCACTGGCCAAAACCTCGCCTCCGATTTCTACCATGAAAGCCGTGATGCCTTTGGCTTTTAAAAATCGGCCAACTTCATCTGCTCCAAATCCTTTCGCCAAAGCGCTAAAATCAACCATTACGGTAGGTTTCAATTTGTAGAGTGTATCACCACTAAGCCATATTTTATCTGGTCCAATAATCGTCATTAAACTATCAATAAGCACGCTATCCGCCTTTTCCGACATCTTCTTAAAGCCAAAACCCCAGGCATTCACCAGCGGCATAACTGTCATATCGAAAGCACCATCACTCTGTAATCCTACTTCCTTCGCCTTGTTAAAATTGGTTAGGAAGTAGTCGTCTACAATGTAATAGTTGGTTGCCTGATTAAAACGAGAAATAGTAGCACTTGGGATGTAAGTGGATAAAGAGGCATTCACAAGTCTTAAAACAGAGTCCACCTCAGCTTTTAAATCGGCATTACTTCGACTAAAGTATTTGATTTGATAGGTAGTCCCCATGGTTTCACCGGTAATGACACGCATTTTTTCGGACTGGTCATCGCAAGAAAGTGTGAGCACAAACAGGCTCATCCAAAGCAGTAGTTTCATTTGGCTAAATTACAATTGAAAGCCTATACTGAACTAGTTCAATCTGGGGTCTTCAGGATAATTAGCCATGACCTTGTATTCATTTCCCATACTAATCAGTACCTCACGCCAAAGTTGGTCTGATTCGGCCATCAATACTGTTGAAGAATCTGCTTTGGCCAGTATCCACGCATGGCCATCAATTTCTTCTTTGATTTGTTCCACCGACCAACCAGAATAGCCAATAAAAAAACGCAATTCATCTTCTTTAATGCGTCCATGACGAATCATTTCCTTTATCGTTTCAAAATCCCCGCCCCAATGTATTCCTGGTAGCACCGCTTTACTTTCAGGAATATTTAGGTGTGCTCGGTGAATGTAGTGCAAGGTGTTTTGTTCAACGGGTCCTCCTATATGTAATGGGCCATTGAAAACAGGGAAATCTTCGAGCACATCATTGACGGTAAGTTCAGTAGGGCGATTTAAAACAAAACCGATTGAACCCTCATCATCATGTTCGGTGAGTAAAACCACCGAGCGTTTGAAATTCGGATCAGGCAAAAACGGCTCAGAGACCAGCAATATGCCTTTATTGAGTTCGATTGACTGCATAATCTAAGTTAATAATTGGTGAAACGTAGATTCCAACAAAATGCTCCATTGGAATGTTAATAAACCAACGATTAAATATGCAATGCAGTTTCTTTACTCATGACTTACCAGCTAATTTTACAATAAACCAACACAACTGATGATGGGCAACCACGATTACATACGCGATCTCAGAAAAGACTATACCCAACATGCGCTTACGGAAGCGGACGTTGCAGACTCTCCTTTTGATCAGTTTAGTTTATGGCTTGATCAGGCGCTTAAAGCACATGTTCCTGAGCCGAATGCAACTACTTTATCAACCGTTCAAGACGGCCGACCGAGTGCACGTGTTGTTCTGTTACGTGGACTAGAAGGTGATGGCTTACTATTTTTTACCAATTACACCAGCCGTAAAGGCAAGGAAATTGCTAGAAATCCATTTGCCTGCATGACTTTTTTCTGGCCGGAATTAGAGAGGCAGCTGCGCGTGGAAGGAAGCATTATCAAAGCTTCAGAAGCTGTTTCTGACGCTTACTTTTTTAGCCGCCCCCGCGGTAATCGTTTGGGTGCCTGGGCCTCTCCACAAAGTGAAGTGATTGAAAATCGCGAAGTGATTGAGCGTTTATCAACTGTATTTGAGACGCAATACCCGGCAGACACCTCTATTCCGCGGCCGCCACATTGGGGTGGTTACGTATTGGTTCCCGATTCTTTTGAGTTTTGGCAAGGGCGCGCAAGTCGCCTACATGATCGGATTCGTTACCGTCAGGAAAACGGCAATTGGGTTATTGAAAGGCTGGCCCCCTGAGCGAGTTCCGGTTCAAACAGTTCAACGTGACCCACGAGAAATCTAGCATGAAAGTGGGCACTGATGCGGTGCTTTTAGGTGCTTGGGTAAGCAACCACAAGCCGGCATCAATCTTAGATATTGGGACTGGATGTGGACTCATTGCATTAATGCTTGCCCAACGGTTTGACTCGGCTCGAATTAACGCCATCGACATTGACGAAAACTCTATTCAAGAAGCCGCTTTCAATTTTAATACCTCTCCTTGGGCACATCGGCTCAATGCACAGTGTGTAGCGCTTCAAAATTGGGAGGCAGCACCTTACGACCTGATTGTATCCAATCCCCCCTATTTTGCTCACAGCTTTCCGATAGCGCAAAAAAGCAGGGCCGTGGCACGCACACAGCAAGAACTCGATTTTAAAACGTTAGTAGTTCATGCAAAACGTTTGCTAAAACCCGAAGGTAGATTGGCCGTGGTTTTACCGGCAAGAGCACGAACAGCATTTGAAGAACAACTAACGTCTGAAAAGTTATTTTGCAATCGAATTACCTATGTTTTGCCCTCAACAGAAAAAGCTGCAGTGCTTATTTTAGTAGAAGCCTCCAATAAAGTTACGCCGCTTGTCGCGGATAGTATAAGCATACGTACGGCTACAGGCTATCATCAAGATTACTTAGCCCTTACACGTGATTTTTATTTATTCTCGTAGGTTTCAAGCTCCTGTGGCTCTGAATCGGGGGTTGGCTTAACTGACTTTCCTACCCGTTGTAATTTGAAGCTCAAATACAGAATAAACAAACTCAATAGAATAGTATAGAAACCAACCATAAAATTTGTGCTGGTCATGGATAGTGGGTTAAAATAAATAATCAGTGCGAAACCTGCGCTCAGGGCACCATTTATGAAAAGAATTACTCTTTGGGTTTTCTGTGAACGAAAGCCAATCCAAAAAAGTGATAACCCCATAAAAAACGCCCACACTGCTATCAACTTGACAAAGTAATAGGCGGCCAAATCACTTTTAAAAATGCAGTAATAGGCTATCACTAAATCAAGTACTGCAAGCAATAAAAAACTATACCAATTCTCCGCCGCCTTCCGAATAATTAGTCCAACAAAAATGAAAACTATGCCCAAAGCGCCCATAAAAAAGCCGAGATATAACACCAGTGTCTCGTCAGTCATATTAGGTGCTGTAACAGCAATAATACCGAATATCATTAATAAGAGTCCTCTTACGGCGAAGGACCACCAATATTTTTGAAGTAGGGACAGCATCTTTCTTTTTTCGAAGATGCTGAAAATTAATATCTAATCAAAAGTTGAAAGCTATAAAGCGCTCCTGCCAGTTCTTGAATTCAGCTGTATTTTGGTGATTAATATCCAGTTTTACTACTCCTTTAATAGCATGACCTTCCAAAAGTTGACCTGCTCTATGTACGACTAAATCATATTTCTTTTAAGGTCTTAAAATAGCCGCCGCATAAACTGATTTAGTAACTGTTCGTTTTTTAGAACTGCTGATGCTAATTGCCTTCTTTACAACCCTATAGTCCTATTCACTCAAAAATACAATAGGCAAAAAGAAACTTCTTCTTGAGCATTTTAAGCTAAAAACCGACGACTTACAACATTCGCTTCCAGAAGGAAAATGCTGAAGTTCAAAAAAGCTGTGGAGAAAGTAGGTTAAAACGCACAAACTGCTTTTACATCCACACATTATTGATTAAGTTCAAACCCTGAATGTCGAAGATGTATCATATCGCTGTCGTAGATGACCACACCATATTGTTAGATGGCTTACGTTGGGTTGTTAGTCAGTTGCCATTTGTTGAAAGTGTAAGTGCCTACAGCGATGCTCGGTTACTGGTTGAGGCTTTAAATCAGGGTGTTAAAGTAGACTTGGTTATTACCGACCTACAAATGCCAGATTTAAGCGGCCACGAACTTATAAGTATTCTCAAAAAGGAGCATCCCGACATTAAAATACTGGTAATGACCATGTTCGACAGTCCATTCGTCCTCCGAAAAGTGCTAACAAGTCAGGCCGACGGTTTTTTCGTAAAAAACGGGGATGGAGAACGCTTGTCAAGTGCCATGTTGACCATTTTGGATGGAGGCAGCTACTTCCCCCAAGAAATTACCAACTACGAGGGCTTAGAAGCACCCACAGTTGTTGAGCTAACCAAACGGGAGACTGAAATTTTAGGCCTTATCGCGTCTGAAAAAAGCAGTAAGATGATTGCTGAAGATTTGTATATTAGTGAAGATACTGTCCTAACCCATCGCAAAAACATAATGCAGAAGTTAAAGATACATAGTACAGCAGGCTTGGTGAGTTTTGCCCTTAAAAATAACTTGGCGTGAAAAAGCAGATATTGCTGCCATTTCTACTTTTACTCGCCACTTTGGTATCACCATCTGCACTGGCAGTTGAAATGCGTGGTGATACGTTAATCATTAGGGATAATTTTGAAGCCTTAACAGCTCCTGTAGCACTTCCTCAATTCATAGATGGCTCTTTTCAGCTGCACCCCAATTTTATTCTCCAAATTTTTGATGTTAAGTCTCGCTCCTTAGTAACCAATAAAGTAGTTCAAGGATATGTAAAAGCTGCTTTTTGGCATAAAATTACTTTGTTAAATGCAACAAACCACATTCAAAATATCATGGTTTCGGTTGATAATCCCAATATCGACATTGTTGAATATTACATTAGAACAGGGAATAGGCTAAATCTCGTAAACAAGGCTGGCGATCATGTTCAGCACACCAGTTGGCCAATACGGGGTCGTGTTCCATCTTATGAATTACGCTTAGGTCCAGGCGCAACAGAGCACTTGTATCTTAAATCTTATAACGAAAATTCAGGCAACATCCACATCCCTATTAGCATACGTACTAAAAACAATTACCATCAGTTTCAGGAAGGTTTTAATCTAATGATGGGGCTTTATATTGGCTTTATACTGGTTAATATTTCTCTAGCTTTTTTTTCCATTCTAATGTTAAAGCGCAGCATATATATGTGGTATGGCTGTTTTTTGCTTTCGATGTTGGGATACACAATTGTTAATTTTGGTTACTCCTTTCAATATATAACACCAGAAATAATTGGGCTAAACGATGTCTTACGCACTTATCTAGCCATGACGACAGCCATTTTTATGATCCGGTTTGCACAATTCTTTTTGGAAACGAAAAAGAATCTACCCTTTATGAACGGGTTATTTAATGCTAGTTTGACCATACTTGCTACTTTTTTGGTGGCCAGTTTGTTCATCATGGAATATTTGCGTTCTAATTTTAACGCCATCTTTCCATGGGTAACACTTGTCATACTATTTAACTATGTCAGCTTACTGGTATCCGCTGCCTTGGTAAGAAAAAAGCTGCCATTAGCAGCTAATTCATTCCTATTGGCCTTCAGTTTTTCAATGCTTGGCACGGTAATATTAATTCTATCAGATTTAGAAATTTTACCTTATCACGCGCTGTTTACCTTTGCCCCTTGGTATGGAAGCACCTTTGAGATTTTAATTTTTACGGCCATTCTTGCCTACCAATTTAAACTTTTGAGTGATGAGCGCCTTGCTTTACAGGCGGAAGTAGCCCTAGAAAAAACAGCACGATTAAAGGAGTTTTTTCATGGGCAGGAGAAAGAAAGAGAGCGCATCGCTCGGGAATTACATGATCATGTGGCAGGAACGCTGGTTGGAGCGCGCTTTTTGCTTCCCTCTTTGCACCAATTGCGTAATCAACTGGACTTAACCCAGTTGAATTTTTATGAGAAAGCATTAAGTGCGCTAGATCAGAGTATACATGATGTAAGAAACATTTCACATCAACTTTTACCTCCAAGTTTCCAAGAAACGTCACTTCAGCTTGAAATGGAAAAATTGGTATCGACCTATCGTTTACTTGCGCCAAAAACCTATTTCTCTATGACTTTTGACGTAGACGAAAGCAAAATTAGCCCCGATATTGCCATGACACTCTATCGCATCTCTCAGGAGTCTCTGCAGAATATCCACAAACATGCCCACGCGAGCTCAGTTTGGATGCACATCTGTTTGCTGAACGACGTTGTTCAACTAAGAATTGAGGATAACGGACGAGGATTTGATCCTGCAAATATCCGTCAGGGTATTGGACTGCACAATTTCAAATCACGTATCAGTGCCTATGATGGTGCCAGTTTCAGACTGCATGCAGCACCTGGAAGCGGAACGCGTATTGAACTGGACATGCCTATCCTCCAAAAAACGGTTGAAGCCCGGCTGTTAGACCTTTATAACTAATCCTAGGTTCCCTTAAAACAAAAAAGACACAACTTTTAGTTGTGTCTTTGTGATCCCGCTGGGGCTCGAACCCAGGACCCTAACATTAAAAGTGTTATGCTCTACCAGCTGAGCTACGGAATCTGATAAGCCTTTTTTAAAAGGTTGTGCAAAGATAGTGTCAAGGATGAAAAAAACAAGGGTAAACGGCTAAAAAACACGCTAATTTATACATTTGTAAACTGCATAATTCTAAGTGCCTGATAATGAACATTTGTAAGATTTCGGTAACCGCTACTTTTTATCGAATGAGTCTGATTTCCCCCTCATACTGTAGTGGTTTGGCATTTTTACCCAAACCTCTTATCACATACGGATAGCTGCCTGACTGCATATTTTCGCCGTTTTTACGACCATCCCAAGTAAATTTAGGATCGTTACTTTGGTAAACCAATTCACCCCATCGGTTATAAATCCAGATATCAAAGGTCAAAAAATTACGATCTACCACCTTAAATAAATCATTCACCCCATCACCATTTGGGGTAAAAGCATTAGGAATAAATAGCAAAACGCTATCGATGATTACATATTTATAGTCGAGTGTATCACTGCAGCCTGTTTGTATATTTGACGCAATTAAAGAAACTGTATATTCTCCAGGGGTATTGTAAACGTGGCTCGGCGACGCTTCACTAGAAACAAATCCATCTCCAAAATCCCAACGGAAACGCCCCACACCATCGCCTGTTGATCTATTAATGAAGCTCATTTTAGCAGGTACATAACCCGTGTCCGGTGTAAAGACAAAATTGGCTATTATTTCATTACGTTGAATACTCACTGTATCTGGTACACTTCTGCAACTGTCAACATAGGCAATTAACCAGTAGGTTCCCGCCGCTTGAGCTGGCAAATACAAGGTGGTGGCGGTATCTCCTGTACTCCATAAATAGCGCTGTCCACCTCTTGCCGTTAGGGTAAAACTATCGTTAGAACATACATACCTATTTGGCCCTGCATTGGCGAAGACGGTTGGCACAATTTGAATCCAAACGCTGTCACGTTGTGTACACCCGGATGTATCAATAGATATCAAGTAAAAAAAGGTAGAATTAGGAGGGTTCAGCTGCTGACTACTTTGGTTCACATTAGCTATGACAGGATGTGGTTCCCAATAAAATGTATCAATTGAGGGTCCGAGGTTTGGTTGTATAGCAACTCCTCCTCCAAGACAGGCCATTAAAGTACCAGGCAAGACCTGCCGAATCGGATTTACGCGAACAAATACACTATCATATATTTCGCATCCAACACTATTGGCAACCCACAGGTATAGCCAAGTTCCAATACTGGCTGTGAATCGTGGTGCATTACCCACAGTATCCAATAAGCCAGGATGTGCTTGCCAGCGATAGCTACTTCCTCCTGTCACCAGTAAGGCAGTAGTATCATTCACGCACAAATGAGGTACAGCACTTACATCTAAAAAAGCCGGAGCCAAAACATTTACATTTCTTCTAATCGTATCGGACCCAACACAGTTAGTAACGATAAGTGTAACTGCAAAAAGACCAGTAGTAGTATACGTATAACTAGGATTGGGCAAGGTAGAAGTAGCTCCTGGCAAGCCAAAATCCCAGAAATAAGATGCATTTGCCGTCCCAGTACTTTGAAACATTACAGCCACCAACTGGCATACCGGTGTGTCAGGATATTGGGTAATGAAACGAGCAATTGGCCGAAACATTTCCATATCGAATTTAAAGAGGGCTGCATTACAGTTATTGCTGTTATTCGTTGTACTAAAAGCCCCGGGAGTTACCGGAAAATTTGAACTACCGCCACATCCAGCACAAACCGCTTGATAGACCACGCCTTGTGGATTAAAACGACTAGTGCCACCATCTACATGTTCTGATACAGATCCCCCAAAATAGCTTGCATAGAGTAAACCTGAGGCATTAGAGTCGAGTACCATAAAATAAAAGTCCGCGCCGTCGGTGGTGGTTTGAAAAGCATTGGTCGTCACCGGCCAGCTGCCCAGATTTGGATTAATTGCATTCGCATTTCCACCCCAACCAGCTAAATAGATGCGACTACAAAGATCAACCAGTAAAGCGGTTGGCGATAAAGAAGGAGAACTCCCGTTTGTAGGGCCAACAATCGTTGAAAACCCTAACTGCGAAAGATCTAAGCTGTAACGCTGAATAAAGTGTTTACTTCCAGTATTATGATAATTGGTTATAGGTAACAACGGCATACTACCTCTAGATTGGCCAACCACATATACCCTGTTTTGGTTATCTAGTTGCACCAAGAAGGCCTGATCACTTTGTGGTGTCCCTATGTAGGTCCTACCCAAAATACTATTTCCATTCGAACCCAGCCGTATTATCCAACCATCTGTACCACCGTTGAAAGAATTGTCATAACCCGTAACGGGTAAATTTAAAAAGTTTGCACTTTTTGTACCACCAACTACAATTACCTCTCGTGCTGGCTCTACAACTGCAAGGCCATATGCAGCATCATCATCGCTACCACCAATATAGGTCGAAAAAAGCAACGTACTCAAGTTAGGGTTTAACTTAAAAACTACTCCATCTTGTTGACCTCGATTGTTACCAATCAAAGGTGTTTGAACTGGAAAATCTATCGAGGAGGTGTTGCTAACTACATACACATTAAACGAAGCATCTAGCACAACTTCTCCTCGACTGTCGTCACCATAATTATATTCTAATGCAGTAGTATCTCCTTGATAAAAGGACAGGGTAGGAATTCTATTGTGGCCATCGTTGGCCGTACCTCCCATATAAGTTGAACCAATAAGTGCGCTGCCACTCGCATTGAGTTTGGTTACAACGATGTCAAACAATCCATTGTACTGAGTATCGAAAGCAGTTGCGCTCACAGGAAAGTTGGTCGAGCGCGTTTTGCCAAGAATTACGATCTGTTGTGAGTTATCGACCACCATACTCATAGGATACTCATCTTGATTGCCGCCGATGTAGGTGCTAAACTCAAGAAACTGACCATCGGCGCTGTATTTAGAGATGGCCATATCCCAACTACCCAGATTATAACTATCATCAAAAGTTCCAATGGTCGTTGGATAGCCCATACCTGATGCTATGCCGCCCAAATACCCATTACCTGCCCTATCACTTGTCGCAGTAAATCCCCAGTTATCGACCGTTGAGCCACTGAAAGTGGCGAAAATCAAAGTTGGGTCTATGATTAACGTTTGCGTTTTATCGTACTTGGACAGCTTGAAGCCTACGTTGTTTTTATCGATTAAAAACCGTGAATTGATCCTTTTCTCTGCCCCTTTTATTGTCTGATAAACGTATGGCTTTTGTTCGGTCATGGTTCCAAACGGGGTAACATACCGTACTTCGCCAGATTTCAGCAATTCAGGGGAAAGGCCCGCCACTTCCCAAACAATTTGACGTGGGTCCGCCCCTGGTTGTACAATGAATTCATATTTTAGGTTATCACCACTGTGTTTAAAAACCAAATCTACCCCTGGGTAAACTTCTTTGAATAACAGTTGCCCAGCAGGCTTAACATCAGCAGCCCAATAAGAAGGGTCCTGTCCTTTTATAAAATTTAGCGAGAAACTTAGCTGGGCTATCGCTTCCATAAAATCGAGCCTTGCCCCAACCAGTTTCATGTCGTAAACAAAACTTCCAATCTTTACGTCATAATTACGGGTATCATGTGCCTCTTTTATCGCGGATTGATCTTGATTGACTAGACGTAATCCGAATTCCGTTATGTAGATACGGGTTCCAGGCATTTGGTACATGGCTTTAACCTCTTTCGGCCATTGCCCTTTATTGGGGATAAAATAGGCAGCCGATTGCTGTTCATGGGCCTGAACTCCATTTCCAAGCAATAAACCCATAAGGCTGATCCAGATAAAAAAATGATATCTCGAGATATTTTTCACCACTAAGGGTAAAAATAAGTCAAAGGAGACTAAAACGGCCTTAAAATTTCCAGACGAATTGATTGGAAATATTGAAGAAGAAATTGTCGATAGGTACCACAGGCCGACTGTCGTAAATACCCTCGTAGTTTAAGTTGAAATCGAGATGGCGGTTCACACGGAAAGCAAGTTGAAATGTCCCGGCCATACGATAACTACTAAAAAAGTACTCTGGTAAGGCTTGGTAATAAAAAACTGAACTGAAACGGGCATTGTCGCCAAAACGCTGGGAGAAACGGAGATACGTATTAAACTTCCAAAGGTTATTTGCTCTATCGTTTACATTTAGCGGTCTGTCAGCAGTAGGAACTGCATTATAACCCCAGTTTTCATACTCGTAGAACAGTCCAAAACCTGCAAAAAGTGCGGTAGATGTATCTCGCACAAGCCGTTGTCGCAGGTTGGCGCCAGCTATAAAACGATGTTTGAGACCCCTTACACCATCCCACTGGTATTGCAGATATTCTTCTAGCAACAACTCCTTTCCTGTATTGTCCCGATACCGTAAGTGGACAAATCCACCATTGAGGAACATTTCTTCTGACGTGCCACTAACTCTGAGTCGGGTAGCCGTTAATAAAGACTTGTTACGAATGCGGAAACTTAAATCCGCTTCAGTATAGGCCGAATATATTATACTCCGTTGTTTATCGATGGTAAAGCCAAAGCTAAACTGCCCACTCAAGCTATCCGTTATGGATTCCTGACTTTTGAATGCCTCTGCATTTAAGACTTGTGCCTTGGCTTGACTACAAATCAATAAGCTAAAAAGGAGCTTAAAAATCAGCCTCATTGATTACTGCAATTCGTTGATCATTCACCAGTCTATCTTTAAGCCAATTGAATTTTTCAATGTCGACTAATATAACCCAGCTTTGATTGGGGTATTCGTGTAAAAGCTGGTTTAAATTGCGCATTAACAGGCCGGCGTATCGGCTGGGAATTCGGACAAACTGAGGCCCTAGTATTTTTTCTCTTCCCGAGTGGATTTCTTGTAGCAATGAATCTCGTTGATCACGCTTTGACATCAAAGCGATTGCTCGAACCTGGGCTGTTTTGCTTTCCCAATCAATTAAAGATTGATAGGCTGATTCATCTAACTTATCGACTGCTTTTCGAATAGAAATAGCAAATGCCTTTTGAAACAATGAGTCAGGAGTAATACTTCGAAACTGACTCGGATAAGTTGCTTTGATTTTACTACTTAGTTCTACGCCAACAAGCCGGCCAAATTCGGGCTGCTGCCCTAGTGTGTCTGGCTCTAGAAGTATGGCAAAAGGCTGTATGCTATCAATAAAAACCCTGAATCCACCCCAGTCTTTTGTCATCATTTCGCCATCAACCGGCAAAATATAGACGCTAGCCACTTTTTTTTGTTCATGAAGCAGCCAAACCAACACAACGGCCACCGCCAGGACAAACCACAATGCTAGTAAACCTGAGATTTTTTTTCGTTGCTGCATGTCTGCAAATGTAGTCATTAAAGGCTTGTTTTAGCACTTCTTACCAGTGTGAGATCAAGAGCCGTAGAAGCTAACGTTTTGGTTTGTACGATTTCGTGACACATTGATTTCTACGGCAGACCCTTCCTTAGCGCAAAGTCAAAGCCTACTTCCAGCCAAATAATAAGTTGCAATCTACGCTGCAGGGCAGTCGACGAACCGGCCTGTTTCGAGTTGCATCATCGGTTTCATTTTTATGTATTTCAACGTAGTTACAACTATCTTTGCTTTATGTCAAAACCAATTATTATCGTCACCGGTGTTAGTAAAGGCATCGGAAAACAATGCGTTTTATCGCTCTTAAAAGCAGGCTATCGTGTTGCTGGATGGGGGCGCACAGCACCCATAATTACAAATGCTGACTTTCAGTTTTTTAAATGTGATGTAAGCATTCTTGCGCAAGTAGAATCGGCCATGTTACAAACTCGGCTTAAGTTCGGTGACGACTTCTATGGCCTCATCAACAATGCAGGTTTTGGATATTTTGGATCGCTTGAAGCTTTACCGGATGACCAATGGCATGCCATGTTCAATACTAATGTACATGGCTTAATGTATTGCACCCGAGCTGTAGTTCCTTATCTCAAGGACCGTCAGGCTGGTCACATCATCAACATTTCTTCTATAGCCGGCTTGGATGGTGTAGTGCAAGGAAGTGGTTATTCTGCCACAAAATATGCTGTTCGCGGTATCTCGCACAGTTTGTATAAAGAACTGCGTGAGGATGGCATTAAAGTAAGCTGCGTCTATCCTGGCTCGGTACAAACCAACTTTTTTGATGACGTTGAAGCCATTACACCGAGTAAAAATATGCTGCAACCCGAAGAAGTAGCCCAATGTATCACTCAGCTGATACAAAGTTCTCCAAATTTCCTGACTGTCGACGTAGAGCTACGTCCGCTGATGCCTAAAGGACCTAAAGCAAAAGCCTGATGCTTATCGTAGCATTTTCAGGGCTTTTTGCCTATAATTGTGACCGCAAATTGCCAACAAAAAAAGTCAATCCATGAGGGAAATACAGATGCGCGAAGCGCTTCGGGAAGCCATGCAGGAAGAAATGCGCCGTGATGAACGGGTATTTTTAATGGGTGAAGAAGTAGCTGAATACAACGGAGCTTATAAAGTGAGTCAGGGTATGCTGGAGGAATTCGGGGCTCGCCGCGTTATCGACACGCCTATTGCGGAACTTGGTTTCGCTGGCATTGGCGTGGGAGCTGCCATGAATGGCCTCCGTCCGGTGATAGAGTTTATGACTTTCAACTTCTCCCTAGTGGCTATCGATCAGATAGTTAATGCTGCAGCAAAAATGCTAAGCATGTCAGGTGGTCAGTTTAACGTCCCCATGGTATTCCGAGGACCAAGTGGTTCTGCAGGCACCTTAGGCGCTCAACATTCTCAAGTTTTTGAAAGCTGGTATGCCAATGTACCAGGCCTCAAGGTAATCTCTCCCTCAACCCCCTACGATGCTAAAGGCTTGCTCAAAGCCGCCATACGTGACGATGATCCTATAATTTTTATGGAATCGGAACAGATGTACGCAGATAAAGGTGAAGTGCCCGAAGGCGAATATATCATTCCAATCGGTGTTGCTGATATAAAAAGAGCTGGAACAGACGTAACCTTGGTCTCCTACAATAAAATGATGAAGGTAGTATTAGCTGCAGCCGAAGAGTTGGCCAAAAACGGTATTTCTGCTGAGGTCATTGACCTACGTACTATACGTCCACTCGACCATGAAACCATCATCAATTCTGTCAAAAAAACCAACCGTTTAGTAGTTGTTGACGAAAGCTGGCCCTTTGCCTCTATTTCGTCTGAAATTGCTTTCCGCGTACAGCGAAATGCATTCGATTATCTCGACGCACCTGTATTGCGTGTGAACGGATCGGATGTACCCATGCCCTATGCTTTTCCGCTAGTGGGTGCCTATCTGCCTTCGGTTGAAAAGGTGGTAAAAGCAGTGAATGAAGTAATGTATTTGCGCAAATAGAAGCCGTTTAAACAAATATAAAAGCCTACTGGGATCTCCTAGCAGGCTTTTTTATGCTTTAAAATTTCACTTAAGTAACTGTTGGTTGCATTTGCGCACTGAAGTATAATCTAGTACTATGCCCCGTCCATTTTCGGGAACTACGCTTAAATGATCCGGGTTCACTAAAGCCTAACCTATACGCTCTGTCAAAAATATTGTGTTTACGGCTATTTAGCAATCTAAAGGCCATTTCTTGTTTGGCCTGTTCAATGAGTTGAGAGAAAGTAAAACCTTCTGCTTTCAGCTTACGCTGCACCGCACGGGTTCTTGTATGTAACTGCTCCGCAAGCTGCTCAAAACCGGGGAAGCCCTGGTTGTAATGATCAAAGAGCATTTCCTGAATAATACGGGCAAAAGATCTATTTCCAAAGAACGCTTCGAGCTGTTGGTTGGCCTCAAGCATGTAATGAGCAAACATATCCGGATTTGAACTCATTAAATCTTTGTAGGTTCATCCTACCTTGATGCAGATGCGGGCACGATTGGAATAAATGCCCAACTACACCCAAGACAGCTGGATTGGACTGTTCCCGCAAATGAAGACCAAATAGGGTGTCGCTCGTTCCGCGCATGGCTGTATTCCACAATCGGATGCCAGCTTCCATGTCGAGTTTGTAGTGCGGGTCATTTGGTGCTGCATCGCTCCTATTGGTAGCAGCTAGTAAATCGTTTCATCTAGCCCCCTGTGCGGTGGCATAAAAAACAATTTTTCTGGTCAGTAACATAGTCATCCTGCCCTTAATCGGTTTGGATAGTTCCAGCATTGGAAGTTGGGTTTAGCTGCGTAGTTGGATGAGCTGCTCGAACAAAAACGAAAAACCAGTCGACACCAAGTGGTTAGGCTAGCTCTGTTTATAGCTACTTTTAACAAGCTCTATGCAAAATAGACAAAAAACACACCTATCGCAGCAAGTGTTTCAACCCCTTAATAAACTCAACCAAGCATTTCATCTTCCTGATTTGCGCCTTCTTTGAGTTGTTTTCGATACGCTGAAAAAATGGTCGATTTACTAATAAACCCGAGATATCTCCCTTCTCTAACCACCGGAAGATTCCAGGCATTGGTGTCGTCGAAAAGTTGCATAACCGATTCCATTGCGGAATTCACTTCCACTTCTGCGGGAGCGTTATGCATCAGCTCATCTACTTTAGTTGATTCATAGTTGGAACGATTGAACATTATTCCACGAATGTCGTCGAGTAAAATGATGCCTAACAACCTGTTTTCAGCATCAACTACAGGGAAGATGTTCCTTTTACTTCGAGTGATAAGCGCCACCAATTGGGCAAGACTACTGCCGGAAAGTATAGACTTAATGTCTTTTTCAATGAACCGACTCAAGTCCATCTCATGCAATACCATGCGATCTTTATTATTGTGAATGAGATCCCCGCTGCGAATAAGTCCACCAGATACCAAAGAAAGTGGTTGGAAATAGGTCTTGGTAAAATAGGAGAGCGCACTAACCAGCATTAGAGGCACGATGATGTCGTAAGTCCCCGTAATTTCAGCTATGAGAAAAATACCTGTTAACGGTGCATGCATCACGCCACTCAAAATAGCCGACATACCAAAGAGTGTATAATTGACAGCGCTCAGTTGTGCTGTTGGGAACAGCTGGTTGATACCAAAAGCAAAAACGTAGCCCAAATAGGCCCCGGTAACCAAGGAAGGCCCGAATTTACCACCTACTCCTCCTGCTTCAACGGTAAGTGCAGCAGCAAACGGCTTCAAGAACAGCAGCATGCCTATAAAAAGCATAAGATCGAGCGGACGGGTGGCCAAACCAGGTATGCGGCTGCTGACGATTAAACCCAAAGCCTGTTCGTTTAGAATGGACCGAATACCTACATAACCCTCACCATAAAGGGGTGGAAAAAAATAGATGATCGTCCCTAAGCCAAGTCCCCCAATGAGTGCTTTTTTCCACCAACTACCGATTTTTTTCATCCACTTCCCGGTCAAATTAACAATACGACTAAAACTTACCGCATGGAAACCGGCAACTATACCCAGAAGGATAAGCCAAAACAAATCGCCCCAGCCAATGGGGGCTGTTTGTGCTACCCGAAGAATCGCTTCATTTTCAATAAACAAGCTGGAGAATAAATTCCCCATAGCAGCTGCGATGAGTATAGGTATAAACCGACTGGTACTAAATTCGGGTAAAATAACCTCGATGGCAAAAATAACACCGGCTATCGGTGCATTAAATATGGCCGAAATACCTGCAGCAGTTCCACATCCAATGAGCAAAGTGCGATTGCGGAAATCAAAGCGGAAAAATTTCGCCAGATTGGACCCCCAGGATGAGCCAGTTACCACTATAGGGGCCTCAAGACCAACCGAACCACCAAAAGCCAATGTGAAACTCGACAAAAGCAACTGAGAATACATCAACGTACGCTTCATGAAGCTACTCTGTCTTGAGATGGCATACAAAACCCCACTTAAACCTTGCTCTAGTTTACTTTCCTTGAATGAGTAGCGGTTGATAGCCGCCGCCCCAAATACACCGATTAAGGGCAGAAAAAAAAGCAGATAGCGCGGGAAAAAGCCCAAAACCGTGGCTTCAAAAAAGTGTAGTAAAGTTTTGAGACCGACGGCTGCCAAGCCAACTGCAAGACCGATGAGGACACTGACTAAAATGATCAGTGTTCCAGGTCGGATGTGCGTTCTGATCCACTGCAACGACTGCAAATAATAGCGATCGGATTTGCCCATGAGGTAAAGAAACAATTTTTTGCCCAAACAAAAGGGCAATCTAGGTTCATTAATGGGGAATGACAAGGGAATAGCTGTATTTTTATAGCGTGAAAGCCAATACCCTCCAATTTACCCCTGCCAAAGATTATTCAACTGCGGCTGCATTTTTAAAAGGCCGTATTCAAGGTCTAAATGAATTTCAACTCGACAATTTGTTTCATAAAGGACGAATTTGTATTTCAGGAAAGGTAATTCCTGCAGGCTATGCGTTGAAAGCGAATACGTTAATCGAAGTGCAATTGCACGCACCACAAACCATAGAAGCTGAAAGCATTCCTTTGAATATTATTTATGAGGACCTATTCCTGATGGTTATCGACAAACAAGCAGGTATGCCGATGCATCCAGGTTTAGGGAATTTTAATGGAACATTGCTCAATGCATTGAAGCACTACTACCGGACAATCAACGATACAACTTCTTTAATCTCTGAATCGCTTGTTCATAGGCTTGATAAGGATACTTCTGGTTTGTTAGTCGTTGCTAAAACGCGTGCTGCAGCCAGAAAATTAGAGCTACAATTTCAAGAAGGAAAGGTCGAAAAATGTTACCATGCCTTGGTTTGGGGCAAACCGAAGCCCGAAAATGGCCAACTTGACGTAAAAATGGGTCGGCACCCTGTTAATGAAAAAATCATTCAGGTTTTCGAAGATGGGAGCTCGGGCAAACCTTCGATAACCGATTATCAGTTTGTAAGTAGCCATGGTCTGTTTAGTAAAATGGCGCTCTATCCAAAAACGGGCAGAACACACCAGTTGCGGGTGCATATGCATTACTTAGGGCATGGAATTGTAGGAGATAGCCGGTATGTGCAACCAGACGTTGAAACACCCGGAATTTGGCCCCGTTTGGCACTTCATGCTTCCTTGTTAGCCTTCACCCACCCAATGAATGGCAAATTAATGCGCTTTGAATCGGCTTGGCCGACTGATTTAGTGGCCGCATTAGGCTCCATTTAGATGCTATAAAAATCTTCCTACTTGGCTTGATTTCACAGCATACAAGCAGTTATTTTACGCATTTTTACATAGTTTTTAAAACGGGTTGATTGGCATACTTTGCTATCAATGCCGAGGTAGTCTCTTGTCATTTTAACAGCTGTTTTCGCGCGCTTTTTTTTTTCACATTTGGCCTCAACTGTGAACAAAAAACCAGCCGTTTATACCTCATTTTGCTATCTTTGATCTTTTCCGATTATACCCAAGCCATGAGCGTAAAGCAAGAAACTACCCAATACTCAGCGGACAATATTCAGGTTCTCGAAGGCCTAGAAGCCGTACGTAAGCGCCCAGCCATGTACATTGGTGATGTAGGTATGAAAGGCCTGCACCATTTGGTGTACGAGGTAATTGACAACTCTATCGATGAAGCCCTTGCAGGACACTGTGATACCATTGATGTTTTTATTCACAAAGACAACAGTATCACCGTAAAGGACAACGGCCGGGGTATCCCCACCGATATGCACCAAAAAGAAAAGCGGTCGGCCTTGGAAGTTGTTATGACCGTGCTCCATGCGGGTGGTAAATTTGACAAAGACTCCTACAAAGTATCTGGCGGTTTGCACGGCGTAGGTGTATCTTGCGTAAATGCCTTATCCACATATCTACGTGCCGAAATTCACCGAAACGGCAAAAAATACGAGCAAGAATACAGCTGTGGTAAACCCCAGTTCCCTGTGCGTGAAGTTGGCGACACCACCCATCGCGGAACCAATATCACTTTCATGCCCGACGATAGTATTTTTATCGTTTCGGAATACAACTACAGTACCTTGGCCACGCGCTTACGTGAGCTAGCCTATTTAAATAAAGGCATCCGCCTCACACTCACAGACGAACGGGAGTCTGAAGATGATGGTGCTTTTAAAACAGAAGCTTTTTACTCAGAAGGCGGTTTACGCGAATTTGTAGCTTATCTCGACTCTACGCGTGAGGCCCTTATTCCAGAGCCCATTTACATCGAAAATAATAAAGGAGCCGTACCTGTTGAAGTAGCTCTTCAATACAACAATTCCTACTCAGAAAACGTACACAGCTACGTGAATAACATTAATACCCACGAAGGTGGTACCCACGTAGCTGGCTTCCGTCAGGCATTAACCCGTGTTCTGAAATCCTATGCCGACAAGGAGGGTATGACCGCGAAGTTGAAATTCGACATTGCGGGTGATGACTTCCGCGAAGGCCTCACAGCTGTTATTTCCGTAAAAGTGATGGAGCCGCAGTTTGAGGGTCAGACAAAAACCAAACTGGGTAACAACGAAGTGATTGGTGCTGTGAATACTTCCGTTGCCGAAGCGCTGAACAACTTTTTAGAAGAAAATCCACGGGAAGCACGCATGATCATTAACAAGGTAATACTCGCAGCTACCGCAAGGCACGCAGCACGTAAAGCCAGGGAAATGGTTCAGCGCAAAAATGTACTCTCTGGCAACAGTATGCCCGGCAAACTTGCCGATTGCTCCGAAAACGATCCTGCATTGTGCGAAATCTATCTTGTCGAAGGAGACTCAGCGGGTGGTACAGCAAAACAAGGTCGTAACCGTGCATTCCAAGCCATTCTGCCGCTCAGAGGTAAAATCCTCAATGTAGAGAAGGCCATGGAATACAAAATCTACGAAAACGAAGAGATACGCAATATTTTCACCGCATTGGGTGTAACCATCGGTACTGAAGATGACAGTAAAGCTTTGAATATCGCGAAACTGCGTTACCATAAAATCATTATCATGACCGATGCGGATGTAGATGGCTCTCACATCTCCACCTTAATCATGACTTTCTTCTTCCGTTATATGAAGGAGCTCATTGAGTTGGGTTATATCTACATTGCCACTCCACCGCTTTACCTCGTAAAAAAAGGCAAAGATCAAACCTATGCCTGGAACGATAGAGAAAGGCTGGAAGCAGTTACTGACTTGGCTAAAGGTGGAAACGAGAGCTCCGTACATATTCAGCGCTATAAAGGTCTTGGAGAGATGAATGCAGAGCAGTTATGGAGTACCACCATGAATCCTGAAACCCGCACCCTTCGCCGCATTACCATCGACAGCGCAGCAGAAGCTGATCACATTTTTAGCATGTTGATGGGAGATGAAGTGCCCCCAAGACGTGCATTCATCGAGCAAAACGCACGATACGCTAAACTCGATATCTGATTAATGATTACGGTCAAGGGCTTACACAAGGCTTATGGTCAACTGGAAGTCCTGAAAGGTGTATCCACCACCATTCAGGCTGGTGAAATCGTAGCCGTTGTTGGTCCATCAGGCGCTGGAAAGTCTACCTTGCTACAACTGCTTGGTACGCTCGACCAGCCAGATTCAGGTACCGTACACTATGGCGATACCGATGTTTTTAAATTAAAAGACCAAGAACTGGCCAATTTCCGTAACCGGCAAATTGGCTTTGTTTTTCAATTTCATCACCTTCTGGCTGAATTTACGGCACTCGAAAACCTTTGTATACCTGCCTTTATAGCAGGAATTGGCAAAAAAGAGGCCGAGATCCGCGCAACTGAACTGGCCAATTTTTTAGGCATCACCAGCCGACTAGGTCACAAACCTGGTGCGCTGTCGGGTGGCGAACAACAACGTTTTGCTGTTGCCCGGGCCTTGATGTTGCATCCGAAAGTGATATTGGCCGATGAGCCTTCAGGCAATTTAGATTCAACCAATGCTAGAGAGTTACATCGATTATTTTTTGATTTAAGAAAGCACTTTAACCAAACTTTTGTGATTGTCACCCACAATCCCAATCTTGCTGAAATGGCAGACCGGCGTTTAACCATGGTTGATGGCAAATTGAACCCATGACCCATGCAGATATACACGATGTATTACGCAAAAATTGGGGATTTGACCAATTCAGGCCCCTTCAGGAAGATATTGTTCGCTCCGTTTTAAGCGGAAAAGACACCCTCGCACTTCTACCAACGGGTGGTGGGAAATCTATTTGTTTTCAGGTCCCAGGCCTGGCTTTACCTGGCTTGTGCTTGGTGATTTCACCCTTGATTGCCTTGATGAAAGACCAGATAATTAACTTGCAAAAACACTCCGTAAAAGCAACTGCCATTTTCACCGGTATGAGCGCACGCGAAATTGATTTTACCTTAGAACAATGCGCAGAAGGCAAATACAAGTTTTTATATGTGTCTCCAGAGCGGTTAACAACAAAAATATTCCTCGCTCGACTTGAACGACTTAATATTAGCCTATTAGCCATTGACGAAGCGCACTGCATTAGTCAATGGGGGCATGATTTCAGACCGGAATACCGCCGAATCTTAGAAATACGTCCAAAGCTAAAGTCAGTACCCGTCATTGCCTTAACAGCCACCGCAACCCCCAAAGTTGTAGTAGACATACAGGAACAACTCGGCTTTAAAAATGGGCAGGTTTTCCAGAAAAGTTTTGTCCGTTCCAACTTGGCCTACCGGGTGCTGTATGAAGAAAACAAATACGGCAAACTCATTGAGTTATTAAAAGAGGTCGATGGCACAGCAATTGTTTACGCCAATAGCCGTAAAAAGGCGCAGTTAATAGCAGAATTAGTACATAAAAATGGCATAGTCGCTTCATACTACCATGCCGGTCTCTCCCCCATTGAACGCGACCGCAGGCAGCAAGCTTGGATCGACAATAAAATTCGGGTAATTGTATGCACCAATGCTTTTGGGATGGGCATAGACAAGCCAGACGTGCGCTTAGTAGCACACACAGAAATTCCTGATAATCTTGAAGCCTACTTCCAAGAAGCTGGTCGAGCCGGTCGCGATGAAAAAGCCGCATGGTGCTATTTATTGTTCCATGCTTCTGACCGACCTGAATTGGAACGATTATTTGAATTGAGTTTCCCTAGTCTCGAAGTTATACGCAATGTATACAAAGCCCTAGGCAACTATTACCAACTAGCTGTAGGTAGCGGCAAATATTCCTCCTTTCCATTTGAATTAACGGCCTTTTGTGACAACTTCGCGCTCAAACCATACGAAGCACACCAAGCCTTAAAGTTCATTCATCAAAGTGGCTACATTCTCTTAAACGATGCCGCATTTGCTCCTGCAAAACTACATTTTACCGCTGATGCAGTGACCATTTATGATTTTCGCCTGCGGCACAAAGAGCTCGACCGTTTTATTGAATTATTGCTAAGAACCTATTCAGGTATCATGGATCAGTACGTGAAAATTGATGAATACCAGCTTTCACGAAAAATTGGTTTGAGTATTCCCGAAATACAAAAGTTACTCGAAAAACTGCAACAATACGAGCTCGTTGACTACGTACCGCGCACCGACAAACCTACCATCACCTTTATGGAAGAAAGGTTGGCCGAAGAACATCTGGTACTCCCTCCTGCCAAATACGCCTTACTCAAACAAGATCACAGGAACAAACTCGACGCAGCATTACACTATGTAGAAAGTCGAGAGCAGTGTCGAAGTCAAATCTTAATGGCCTATTTCGGTGAGACGGAAAGCAAAATTTGTGGCCAATGCGATTACTGCTTGCAACTACACGCGGAACACATCAACCAAGAGTTAATTGACCAATTAAGTCCGCTTATTCAAAAACTTCTGGAGCAACCCATGCCTTTGCAATTGGTATTGAAAGAAGTCGCCTTTGAAAATAAAATCCAGTTGATTGAAGTTATACGCTGGCACATAGAACAAAATAATATTCTACAAGCCGAAAATGAAATGCTACGCTGGATAAAATGAAAAGAATAAGTCTTGCAGTAACCACTGATCTAAACCATGATCAACGCATGCAGCGCATTGCAATAAGCTTGCAGCAAGCGGGTTACCGGGTGAGTTTAATTGGCCGGACAAAAAAATTGAGCCACCTCCTTTTGCCCACCATTTACCGGAGTTATCGGCTGCACACTTTTTTCGAACGGGGTTTTTTGTTTTATGCCCTATTCAACATCAGGCTGTTCTTTTTGCTTATGTCAAAACGTTCTAATGCTATTTGTGCTGTTGATCTTGACACCTTGCCCGCATGTTGGCTAGCAGCCCGACTTAAAGGAAACCTTTTATTTTACGACGCACATGAGCTTTTTACCGAGGTGCCTGAATTACTAGAACGTCCTCGTGTTAGGCGTATTTGGGAGAAAATCGAAAACTATTTTGTGCCGCGTGTAGATTTTGCTTACACAGTGAATCAGTCACTCGCCGATTGGTATAGCCATAAATACAACAGACCCTTTGCCGTGGTGCGAAATATGCCCTTTTCCAGGGCACTCCTCACCGTTGAAACAGGCAATTATATACTTTATCAAGGGGCATTAAATGCTGGAAGAGGCCTCGAGTGTTTATTGGAAGCTGTAAAACTAACAGCTATCCCCTGTATTTTGGCTGGCGACGGTGACTTATCCCCTAACTTACTGGACAAAGTCAAACAACTCAATATCAGCTCGCTGGTAACATTTACTGGTATGCTTACCCCTACTACCTTGCACGAATATACTTCCAAGGCGTGGGTTGGCATTAATTTATTAGTGTCCAGCTCACCAAATTATTATTATTCGCTGGCCAACAAATTTTTTGATTACGTACAGGCTGGGAAACCTCAATTTTGTATGGCATTCCCAGAATACAAACGTTTACAAGCAGATTTTGAAGTAGCGGTTTTGATGGATGAGCTTGATCCCAGCCTTTTGGCTGCAGCCCTTTTGGGGCTGAAGTCAGACCCAGCCAGATATAAACAACTAGCAGAAAATTGTCAGAAAGCCTCATTGGAGTGGATTTGGGAGTTAGAAGAAAACAAACTATTGCTCCTTTACGCCAAACTATAAGTTGATCTTTTGTCTTTGGATTTCTTTGTTCAAATAGGCGAGCTTATATAAATCCAACCAAAATAGACCTTTTTTCGCCACGGAACGGAGTATGCGCAGTGCTGTGGTATTTGAAACAAATTCAAGTAAACCAGTTTTGCGCGTTTTGTGCCAGTAATGAAGCAGTTTAACCTCTTTACTGTATTTTTCGATCAAATCATTATTCAGCCAAAGACCCGCCAACGTTTCTAAGCCTGTCTCTATTTTTTGAAGGTAGGTTTCGTCATCATCCAGACCAAGGTGTGTTGCTGGGTTGTCGATGTGCAGAATTGGAATATTTGCCTCCAAGAGTGCTAAGCCAAAAACGGTGTCTTCATGCCCGTAAGAAGATATTCTTTCGTCGAATCGGATCTTGCCCAATTTCAACATTGGCAGCACCAAATTAGCTGCGGTAAATGAACTGTACGGTCGTTTTTGCCGCTCAACAGCTGAACTTTGTTCCCGTTGTATGCCAATTTTCGTCCTCAGTCCTGTTTGGTGCGCATTGTACTTCACCCCTCCTACAAGCACCACTTCAGGCTGCGCGGTTATCGCTTGCAGGTAATTGCGAATAAAACCCTTGGCCAAACCCATATCTCCATCTAAAAACAACCAATGACTCCCTGCGGCTTCGGACATGAGCGTATTTCGACAAGCACTTCGGCCCTTATTAACCGTAAAACTAAGTATACGAAGCTGCTCATTTCTTTTAAAGGCAGCATGCCAGCCAAAGTACTGCTCATCTGCGCTGTCATCAAGTACAAGAATTTCAAAGCGACAACTACTTTGATTCAATTCTTGTAGCAAATCATGAAGTAAGTCAGAAATATCCGTCCTGAAAACAGGTATTAGTATCGAAAGAAATATATTAGAAGAGTATTCCACCCAAATCTTTTACCTGTCCATCTTCACATTTCAGCAAACGCGCCGGAAACCTTTCTATAATCATATAGTCATGGGTAGCCATTAAAACCGCTGTCGAGGCCTTCTTACTGATATCTATCAGCAGTTTCATGATATCCATGGAGGTGTCTGGGTCGAGATTACCAGTGGGCTCATCGGCAAGGATAATCTCGGGATCGTTCAATAAAGCCCGGGCAATAACAATACGTTGCTGCTCTCCTCCACTTAACTCGTGGGGCATTTTAAAATCTTTGCTCGGTAAACCAACCAATTGCAAAACTTCGTCAATCCGAGATTGCATGGCTTTTTTATCCTTCCAGCCGGTTGCTTTAAGCACAAAAAGTAAATTATCCTTAACGCTACGGTCGGTTAGCAATTGAAAATCCTGAAATACTATACCCAGTTTACGACGTAAAGCAGGGACTTGCCCGCGTTTTAAGCCGAACAGCTCCGTCCCGCCGATCTCTATATTCCCTTTTTTTAGACCCAGATCACCATATAGTGTCTTGAGTAATGAACTTTTACCTGCACCGGTTTTACCGATGAGATAAACAAATTCACCGCGGCCAATTTCAAAATTCAAGTCGTGTAATACCAGCGTTTTGGCTTGGTAGATGTCGACACCCTTTACTTGAATTACTTTTTCGATACTTTCAGACATATTTGATGCGGCTTAGAGAAGGTAAATTAGAAAGGCACTTTAAACAAATGTAACCAATTCCAATATTTCCCATTTCTCAGTGAAAATGGTATATTTGCAACAAAATTAATAACTTGTCTAGCTTAATTTGCAATAATTAAAACCTCGTACGATATGAATCTTCAAAAATCAATTGCGGCATTACTGATAATCGGCGGATTAACCGCAGGTTGCAGCAGCAAAATGCTGAAAAACCCAGGCGGTGTAAGCTACAGCACTGAGCCTACTGTATTAGAGCTTCGCGGCGATAGTATTGGCTTGGTAAACAAAGTAACTTTTGGTGAAAAGTACTTTGCTAAAAAGGCTGTACTTACTGTTACTCCAGTGTTAAACTACGCTGGCACCAATTTAGACCTTGCTCCTGTGAAGTTTAAAGGCGAAAGTGCTGAAGGAACAGGTCGTATCGTACCAAACGCTACTGGTGGCACTTACAGCCATCCTAATGCCATTGCCTACAAAAAAGGTATGGAAAAGGCAGAGTTGAATGCGAAGGTAAATGTTGCTATTGGTAAAAAATCGGTAGATTTTCCGGTTGTCAAACTTGCCGATGGTACCATTGTTACTGCCCAGCGTTTAAAAACCGACTACAAATCAGCGATGGCTGCCGACAACTTCAAGGAAGTACCAACAAGTCAGCGCGCTACTATCTTCTTTTTGATCAACGAATCAGATGTTCGTAATTCTGAGAAGAAAAAAGCTGAAATCCAGGCCATGGCTGATTTCATGCAAAAAGGCTATCAGATCCGCGAGATTGTAATCAATGGTTATGCATCACCTGATGGTGAATTGCAACGCAACGACAAACTTGCTGATCAGCGCGCTAAAGGTGCGAATGACTTCGTTTTCAAAACGTTGATTAGCAAAAAAGGCATGACCAAATTGTATGATGATAATTTCTACAAAGAGTCAACCTCTACTGAAGACTGGAACGGCTTGCTTGCTTTAATTCAAAACGAAAACATCCCGAACAAAGCTGAAGTAGTTGCAGTAATCAATAGTGGTAAATCGAGCGAAGAGAAACAAGAAGATCTTCGTCAATTAACTGCTGCATACAAAGTATTAGCTGAGAAATATTTGCCCCAATTGCGTCGTGCAGAGATGGTAATCAATGCTGTTGAGCCCGTTAAGGCCGACACGACCTTGGTCCGCCTTGCATTAATCAATGACAGCAAACTCACCGCCAATGAAATGATGAAGGCTGCGCGTTTAGCTAAAAACGACGCTGATCGTACAACTATCCTTACCAACACAAGTAAAGCGTATCCAAGCGATTACCGTAGCTTTAACAATTTGGCTGCCATGGCGCTCGACAAAAATGATTTGGCTGCTGCTCGTACAAATTTGAACAGCGCTGCTGCTGCTAATGCTAATGCTGCTGAAGTGTTGAATAACCAAGGTGTACTTGCTGGTAAAGAAGGGGACTACAAAAAAGCCAAGGAAAATTTCACCAAAGCGGGCAATGCAGGAGTGAATGTTGATTATAACCAAGGTGTTGCGGCAGTACGTGCTGGTGACTATTCCCTTGCTATTAGCAAATTAGGTGCTGGCTACAACAAAGCGCTCGCGCTCATCCTCAATAAAAACTATCCTGCCGCTACTGCAGAATTGGATGCTATACAAAACCTCGATGCTGCTGGTCATTACCTCAAAGCTATCATAGGCGCTCGCACCGATAATCGCGACATGATGACTACAGGCTTGACACGCTCAGTAGCCTTGGACGCTGCTATGCGTGACATGGCTAAGAGTGATGCAGAATTCATCAAACACCAAAACCAAGACTATTTCAAAGTAGCGATTCGCTAATCACTATTAAGTGGATAATAAAAAGGCCTGTGCATGCACAGGCCTTTTTTATTTTTCTCAATTTCGTAGACATGATTCATTATTGCCCTCTTGCTGTTGTTCCTGTACGTCGGGAACCCGACGACCGAAGTGAACAAGTCACCCAATTGTTGTTTGGTGAGTCGATAGAAGTGCTCGATAAACAAAGTAAATGGAGTTTAATCCGTGGCGAAGATGGCTACGAAGGGTGGATTGATAATAAGCAATACCAAACTAGTGACGCGCATTTTGATCAATACGTTATTCAGCGAGCGTTCGAATACAGTTACGAAGGACATGAATTACACCTTCCCCACGGAAGTAAGCTGAGTGTCAAAGCCCCTGCACTAAGTGCAGGGTTAGCCTGGAGTCCTGCGAGCTTGGCTCAAACGAGTAGGCTGTATTTAAACACACCGTATTTATGGGGTGGAAAAAGTATTTATGGTATTGATTGTTCGGGGCTAACCCAACAGGTTTTTAGGGTGCATGGTTTACTGTTACCTCGAGATGCATGGCAACAGGCCGAATTGGGTGAAACCATACATTTACCAGCTGAAGCCAAGTGTGGTGATCTTGCATTTTTTGACAATGCCGAAGGAAAAATTATACATGTAGGTATGTTACTGAGTCCGACGGAAATTATTCATGCTTCGGGCTGGGTACGTATTGATGCGTTTGACCAGCAAGGCATATTTAATCGAGAAATAAAACAATACAGTCACAAGCTTAGAATTATTAAGCGTATAAAATTATGATTCCTGTTTTTACAGCTACCGAGATCAATTCGTGGGAAAAGTACACTTTACAACACATGGCCTTGTCCAACAATCAACTCATGCAGCAGGCAGCGAAGGCATTTGTAGAGGCTTTCGTGTTGGACTTTGACAAAACAAACCCAATCATTGTCCTCTGCGGTAAAGGCAATAATGGCGGAGACGGTCTTTATGCAGCCAAATTTTTACTTGAGACAGGATATGATGTTCAAGTCGTACTAATCCATCCCAAAGACGTGGGTAGTGTTGATCAACAGGCAGCTCTTCGTTTCTGGCGCTACGATAATGCTGACAGATGCGTATTTGATGAAAAGCCCATTTGGCTAAAGCAACTACCCAGCAACGCCCTTATTATTGATGCCATTTTGGGTATTGGCACCGAGGGAACATTAAGAGGCCCTGAATTGGATTGGGTAAAAACAATCAATAATTGCCCGAATATCAAAATAGCCTTGGATGTACCCACAGGTTTGCCTACAAACCCCGTGGTTTTAATTGGAGATGCTTTAGAAGCCGATTTCACCTATACCTTAGCCTGTTTTAAGCCAGCATTTGTTTTCCCTGAAAGCGCCATGTTTAGTGGAAAGATACGTGTTGTTGACATCGGCTTGCACCCAGACTTTTTGCCACTGCAACCACCTTGGGCGCAAATGATTACAAAAATTGATACAGAACAAAGTTTTCCCCCGAGAAAAAGATTCACCCATAAAGGTACTTACGGCTATCTCCTATTGATTGCTGGTAAATTTGGCAAAGCAGGTGCCGCCTGTTTGGCTGCGGAGGCTGCTTTACGCGTTGGGGCGGGCAAAATTAGCGTGCACATCCCGGAAAAAAGCGTGAATGTTCTGCAAATTGTTTTACCTGAGGCTATGGTGAGTATAGATTCACATCCCGAATATTGGACCACCCAGCCCGATAGCGGCAAATATTCAACTGCGGCGGTTGGCCCAGGTTTAGGAACACACTCCGATACAGCGCTCGCCTTTGGAACCTGGCTTGAACAACAGGAAAATGCCATCGTAATTGATGCAGACGCGCTTAACATACTTGCAGAACAGCCTTATTTAAAGAACCATATACCCGCTAACAGTATACTTACGCCACATATGCTGGAGTTCGATCGCCTTTCTGGAACAGCAAATAGTTGGCCAATTCGTTTGGAAAAAGCAAGACAGTTCGCCGAAAAACACCGCTGCTTCATTTTACTCAAAAACGCCTACAGTTTTATTTGCACGCCCACCGGGCAATTGCTACTCAACACCAACGGGAATCCTGGTATGGCTACTGCAGGCAGCGGAGATGTGCTCACGGGAATTTTAGCTGGCTTGCTTGCGCAAGGCTTAAGTTCTTATCAAGCAGTGACGACCGGGGTTTACCTACACGGGCTCGCTGGAGATATTGCCGCCCAACAAAAAGGCCAGGAAAGTCTCCTGGCCCGCGATTTAATTGCTGCTCTACCAGAAGGCATCAGGCAATTGAAAGTTTGATTATTTGCTAAAGCTTGGAGCTACTACCAGCTCTTTACTACCAGTTGTGTAGGTATAAAAACCTTGACCTGATTTGGCGCCCAAATGTCCGGCTGTGACCATGTTCACTAGTAAAGGGCATGGCGCATATTTCGGGTTCCCGAAGCCATCGTTTAACACGTGAAGAATGGCTAAACATACATCCAAGCCAATAAAATCGGCTAACTGAAGCGGCCCCATCGGATGAGCCATGCCCAATTTCATGACTGTATCTATCTCTGAAACACCTGCAACACCTTCAAATAAGGTATAAATCGCTTCATTTATCATGGGCATAAGGATGCGATTCGCAACAAAACCAGGATAATCGTTTACCTCAACAGGGATTTTATTCAAGGCTTTCGACAGAGACATGATTGTCTGGGTCACTTCATCGCTTGTATTGTAGCCCCGAATAATTTCCACCAATTTCATTACTGGAACTGGATTCATAAAGTGCATGCCTATCACTTTATCAGAACGTTTAGTAACGGCTCCAATTTTAGTAATTGAGATAGACGATGTGTTGGTTGCCAAAATAGTATGAGCTGGGGCTAAAGTATCAAGTTGTTGGAAAATTTTGAGCTTGAGCTCCACGTTTTCAGTGGCAGCCTCAATGACCAAATCCGCATTTTTCACGCCCTCCGTCAAATTCGTCAGCGGGAAAATATTCGCCAGTGTAGCTGTCTTTTCAGCCGCTGTAATATTACCTTTACTTAGCATGCGGTCTAGATTTTTGGAAATGGTAGCCATACCCTTTTCCAATGCCACCGCATTGATATCGACCAAAATCACTTGAAACTGATGCATAGCGAACACATGTGCTATACCATTTCCCATTGTACCTGAACCGATTACCGTGATGTTTTTCATTATTAAAATTTTGCTGCTCGAAATTAAGCAATCTGATTTGTCTTTTCCACTTGCAAATGGTGGTTGAAAAAACTTCACTAGTAGTGAAACTTTTTCTTTCGATATTTGTACTCACTAAAGTGAAAGTAATACTATCACACCCCTCTGTGAACAGCGCGATATGGACCTAATATTAAATCATTGGCAGACGCGGCTTAATCCGAAACTGTTCAAAAAAGATCCGATCAGTAGTGATTTGGGCCTGCGCATTAGTAAAGAGGCACTCCTACTTTTTGCAGAGGTCGGTTTTGATGGATTTACCTTCAAAAAATTGGCAGAGCGCCTCAACACAACCGAAAGTTCAATTTATCGGTATTTCGATAATAAACATCGGCTGCTTATTTACCTGATTGCACACCATTGGCTTTGGCTTGAACATCAGATCTACTTTCATATACATGCATTTTCATCACCCGAAGATCAACTGTACAGAGCATTAGAAATTATTTGTCATTCAGATGAACTCCCATGGCCTTTTGAGCATCTCGACCGCAAGGCCCTTCATATGGTTCTCATCGACGCCTCCCTTCGCGCTTACTACAGCCATGAAGTGGATTTGGAAAACAAGGATGGGCTCTTTAGCGACTACAAAAGATTAAATCACCGGTTAAGTGTGCTTTTGCAGCAAAGTGCCCCAAACTATCCCTATCCAAAAGCTATGATTTCTACTATTTTTGAAACCGTACATAGTCAGCAGTTTTACGCCATTCACCTTCCTGCCCTTACCGACTTAAACCGCAGTGAAGGGCAGGTTCATCAATTTGTCAAAACGCTCATTAACAACTGTATTACATGTCAAAATTTGTGAGCCCAGTCCAAAGATTTATATTTTTGGTGCAGTCTTTCCGGAAAGAAATTAGCCAACTCTATTTTTATGCTTTTTTAAACGGATTGGCCGGACTTAGTCTACCACTCGGTATGCAGGCCATCATCCAGTTTTTGTTGGCTGGTCAGATTTCAACTTCCCTAGTATTACTGGTCGCTTTGGTTGTAGTGGGACTATTTCTTGGTGGATGGATGCAAATCCTTCAACTCACAGTATCTGAACACATTCAGCAGCAAATTTTCGCAAGAGGAGCCTTCGACATCAGTTTTCGCATCCCAAGAATACGATTGGAAAAACTTGCAGGAAAATATTTCCCTGAACTTATGAATCAATTTTTTGATATCGTAGGCATCCAAAAAGGACTCGCTAAGGTGCTAATAGACTTCACCACGGCATCCTTGCAGGTGATTTTGGGCTTAATTCTTTTGAGTATTTATCATCCATTTTTTATCGCCTTTAGTCTTATCCTAATTGTTGTACTGTATTTTTTATTCAAATTTACGAGCCCACAAGGGATGAAAAGTAGCTTAATTGAATCCAAATACAAATACAGGGTAGCTAACTGGCTTAAGGAAATGGCTCGCTCGATGGCTACTTTTAAATTGGCTGGGAACACCGGATTTCCGCAAAAGAAAATGGATTACGAAGTGGACCGCTACCTCGAAGCCCGCATCAGGCATTTCCAGGTGCTGAAGGTACAATATTGGTCGATGGTTTTGCTCAAGGTACTGATTGCCTTAGCTTTACTTTTAATGGGTAGCTACTTGGTAATTGACCAACAGCTAAACCTGGGCCAATTTGTAGCAGCGGAACTAATTATTCTCCTCGTTTTAAATGCAGTTGAGAAAATTCTACTCAACATGGACACGATTTATGACTTGCTCACATCACTTGAGAAAGTAGGCACAATCACTGATTTAGAACTCGAAGCGCAAAGAGGCGACCTGGTTCCTGTAACTGGAAATAATATTCCAATCTCAGTTAAATTTGAGCAAATCAGCTTTCAATATGAAAACAATAAGTCGCCAAGCTTAAAAAACTTAGCGTTGGAGGTAAAAGCTGGTGAAAAATTAGCCATCACCGGGTCAAGTGGAGGTGGTAAATCTACACTGCTGAAATTACTCTCAGGAATTTACCAGGTGCAAACCGGCCATATAACGTTGAATGGACTGGCGATTAACCGCATAGACCACGTGGCCTTACATCGCTGGGTTGGACAGTGTATGAATTCAGAATCTATTTTCCACGGTAGCATCTTCGAAAATTTGGATTTGGGACGTGGCCTTTCCACCGCTCAGATTCAAGAAGCGGCCAGTATGGTATATTTAGATAATTACCTCAGTAACTTCCCAGATGGATTGGACACTGTGCTACAATCGGATGGTGCGCCACTTTCTCGAACCATTGCAAAACGAATCATATTGGCGCGAAGCCTGGCGTGTAAGCCTGCACTGCTTTTGTACGAAGATATATTCACTGAATTACCGCTAGAGGAAAAGTCGGCACTGTATCAGTTGCTCGTTCAAGGTCCATGGACTTTGATTGCCTTCACAAACGACGAACATTTAGTGAAGCTGATTGACAGAAAAATAGGCCTACATAATGGGGCATTCGATTCAACCACTAAAGACAATTAAGGATGCTCAATATATCTGACAATTTAGCCGAGGGACAATTTGAAGCTAAAAAATATGCTTCTTTTAAACGTCTTGAAAACCGCATGCCGAATGTCAAAATAAGACGGTTTTTATATGTAACACTGCTATTTTTTGTCGTAATCATGTTTCTGCCTTGGACGCAAAATATTCGCGCCAAAGGTTATCTCACCGCGCTTAAACCAGACCAGCGACCACAAACCCTTCAGTCGGTAATTGCCGGGCGTATTGAAAAATGGTATGTGAGCGAGGGGGCCATTGTTAAAAAAGGCGATACCATCTTACACATATCAGAGATTAAAGAAGAATATTTCGATGATTTACTTGTGCCGCGAACTGCAGCAAAAGTTAAGGCCAAAGAGCAGGCCATTGTGGCTTACCAAGGCAAAATAACCGCACTTGTTCAACAAATCATTGCCCTTGATAAAACACGAGAAAACAAAATTAGACAGGCCGAAAATGACCTTATACAAGCTAAGCTTAAAGTATTGACGGATAGCACCGATGTTATTGCGGTCAAAACTCAGATTCAGATTGCGCTGCAACAATTGGAGCGTGCGGAAGAATTGTACAAGCAGGGTTTGTTGTCATTAAATGAATACGAAGCGCGAAATCAAAGAGCACAGAATGCTAAGGCAGCCATAATAGCTGCTGAAAACCGCTTACTTACGAACAGAAATGCAGTACAAAATGCGATTGTAGAATTGAACTCGATTGAAAACGAATACCAAGAAAAATTGGCAAAAGCAAGAAGCGAGTTGTACATGTCTGAATCTGCCTTTTACGAAGGGCAGGGAGAGTTAAACACACTACAAAATCAATTGGCCAATTACAGCATAAGAAGTGGTTTATATTGGATTTTAGCTCCACAAGACGGCGTAATTACCAAAGCAATTAAAACCGGCTTGGGAGAATTAATTAAAGAAGGAGAAGAAATTGTAAGTATTGCCCCTTCCGATATTGATATAGCCGTTGAAATGTACGTAAGGCCTGTTGATTTACCGCTGGTTCACAAAGGACAATCGGTGCGCTTTCTTTTTGATGGTTGGCCCGCTGTGGTCTTTAGCGGCTGGCCTAACGTTTCCTTCGGCACCTTTGGAGGTAAAGTGGTTGCAATAGATAATTTCTCCTCCAAAAACGGTCTTTACAGAATACTTATCACCCCTGATAAAGATGATACTGCTTGGCCAACAGCTTTACGTATTGGTTCTGGAGCACAAGGTATTGCACTTTTGGAGGACGTATCCATATGGTACGAAATCTGGCGTCAACTCAATGGCTTCCCGCCTGATTATTATACAGTAGAATGAAAAAACTTATTGTTTTACTTCTTCTAATAGGGTTTCATGCGGCTGATGGGCAAACCACTGAAAACGTGCTTAAGCTGGATAATTACCTGGCTTGGGTAAAAAGTTATCACCCCGTTGCAAAACAAGCCGAATGGGTGGTAGAACGTGGCCGTGCTAGCCTCCTTAGGGCAAGAGGTGGGTTTGATCCAGTGCTACAAGGTGAAAGGAACCAGAAGGATTTTGATGCTCAGAATTACTATACCCACGAAGATTTTGGTTTACGCATTCCAACTTGGTTCGGTATTACTGGCATTGCCTCCTTCGAGCGCGGACGAGGTTTGTTTGTTAACCCTGAAGCCAGTACACCAGCTGACGGACTCTACCGCCTTGGATTGAGCATAGCTGTTGGTCAAGGCCTGTTTATTGATAAACGCCGTGCTGACCTCCGAAAAGCGCAGATATATCGTGATGCTACCTACTTGGAACAGCAGCTTATGCTCAACGATTTGCTCTTCGATGCTACACAAAATTATTATACCTGGGTGTTAAGCTTTCAGGAGCTTCAAGTGTATAACCAAGCGGTACAATTGTCGACCGAGGTTTTAAATGGCTTACGGCAATCCTTTATTTTGGGCGATAGAGCCGCTGTTGATACGCTTGAGGCTAGCATTCAATTGGGCTTGTGGGAGCAAAAAGTGCGCGAGTCTGAACTAAAATTTCTAGAAAACGGATTCAAATTGGCCACCTTTTTATGGGATAAAAACTACAGCCCACTTGAGCTGGCTCCTGAAACGCGTCCCGATACAGCAACCAATCAGCTCCGATTTCCTTTGGATCAAAACGACCTGACTTCTGTGCTTGCCGACCATCCAGCAGTGCGTCAATACGACTTCAAACTCGATCAATTGAACATTGACAAGCGACTTGCGTTGGAGCAATTTAAACCCACAGTAGATTTAAAGTTTTATGCATTAAGCCAGACCTCAAGCGCGTCAGTACTTCCAATTCAAGGTCAAAATGCAGGCATTCTGCTTCGATTCCCGCTCTTTCTACGCGCAGAGAGAGGCGCCTTGAATCAAAATAAATTAGACAGGCTGAATACAGGCTTTGATCAAGATTTAAAACGGAATCAAATTAAGATCAAAATCCTTCAAGCGGTCATGCAACAAAACAAACTAGCAGAAATAACCGCTACACAGTACGACCTTGTTGATAAAACGGAACAATTGCTTCAAGCGGAAAAAGTTAAATTCTCTACAGGAGAAAGTTCTATTTTCATTTTGAACAGCCGAGAAGTATCCGTAGTTAATACCCAATTGAAGTTGTTGGAATCTCTTAACCGTATGCAACAAAATGCTGTTGAACAATGGTGGATAAGAGGAAATATGCTGGATTACTAATTCACTTCAGCTGCTCCACGGCTTACCAAAAAACAGTAGTTTCGAAATAAGTTTGGGCAGGTACTTTTTGTCCAAAAACCTTCTTATTCATTATGGTAAATTATACGGGTAAATACGTGGTGATCACCGGAGCAAGTTCAGGTATTGGAAAGGCGTTGGCATTAGAATTGGCCAAAAATAAGGCTCGACTAGTATTGCTCGCTCGCCGCATGAACGAACTTGATGCTGTAAAAAAAAGTTGTTTAGCCCTTACCGATTTTTGTGAGATTATTTCACTCGATCTAGCCAATCCTGAGCTTATCGTTTCTGCCGGGGAGGCTGTTAAACAAATTGTGCCTAGGATTGATTTACTCATCAATAATGCAGGTATCAGTCAAAGAGGTTTAGCACGAGAAACTTCTTTTGATACCGAAAAACAAATTATGCAGGTGAACTATCTTGGGCCGGTACAATTTACTAAATCACTTTTCCCTCATTTTAATGGTGCTGGCTCTGGTATCATCATCATCAGCTCCGTGGTCGGTCTATTCGGGTTTCCAACACGCTCGAGCTATTCGGCTTCAAAGCATGCCTTGCATGGCTATTTTAATACCCTTGCCATAGAGGAAAATAATAAAATTCAAGTCCTGATTGCATGTCCCGGCCGCATCAATACGCCCATCTCCTATTCTGCGGTGGAAGCCAATGGAGCAGCACATGGAAAAATGGATCCAGGACAAGCGAACGGGATACCAGCAGATGTGTGTGCACGTCAGATACTTAAGGGGTATACGCATAAAAAACCACTCATTCTGATCGCAAAAGGCGAACGACTCTTGTATTGGTTTTCTAAATTTGTACCGCCACTGTATCGCTTAATCAGTCGGAAAATTAGTCCATTATGAGTCAAATACCCTTTATTACTGGCATTCAACAAATCGGAATCGGCACGCCCGAACTCGATAAGGCTTGGTATTGGTACATCAAAACATTCGGTATGGATGTAAATGTATTCGATGACGCTGCGGAAGCCGCGTTAATGACACGTTATACCAATCAAAAAGTCGAGAAAAGACGCGCAGCCTTAGCAATTAATATGGCCGGTGGTGGTGGTTTTGAAATATGGCAGTATACAAGTAAGGTGCCACAACCGGCTACTTTCAATATTCGCTTAGGTGATTTAGGTATCTATGCGGCAAAAATGAAAAGTCCCGATGTAGCTGCATTACACGCCCATTTTGTCGACATAAACGTTAAAACAGGACCGCTTAAAAACGATCCTGCAGGACGTCCTTGCTTTTGGCTCAACGATTTACACGGTTATCCTTTCCAAGTGGTGAGTAATGAGAGCTGGTTTAAACCTAAAACAGCTAAAAGCGGTGGTGTAATCGGTGCAAATTTTGGCGTTTCTGCAATGGACAAATCACTGGTCTTTTACCGTGAAATACTTGGCATCTCCGAGATTGTATACGACCAATCGGGTAGCTTTTCTGATTTACCTGACCAACGCTCCTATCGGCGTGTACTTTTGCGTAAACGTTGTACACCCTACGGTGCTTTCAGCAAACTACTAGGCGATATAGAAATTGAATTGTTTCAATTACTGGAGGAGCAAGGAAGGCCCATATTTGAAAATCGCTTTTGGGGTGATTGTGGTTATATCCATCTCTGCTTTGATACCATTAATATGGACGGCCTAAAGGCACTGTCATCCACTAAAGGACATCCGTTCACTGTAGATAGTGGCGATACCTTTGATATGGGGGAAAGTGGTGGAAGATTTGCCTACGTAGAAGACCCAGATGGTGCACTCATTGAACTGGTTGAAACCCATAAGGTTCCCATCTTTAAAAAACTGAATCTTTACCTACATCTTAAAAAAAGAAAAGACAAACAACTACCTGATTGGATGGTAGGCCTACTGGGATTAAATAAAAAGAAGTAATTAAAAGGCTCCGAAATTCGGAGTCTTTTTCATTTTAAATTAATTTAATAGAGATTTAATTATATCATTTTCTAAAAATATTGAATCAATGACGTTAGTCTTGTTAGCCACAACTTATATATAAACAACTGATTATAAGAGACTAAAAGTAAAAAATACGCACAACAGCACATATTATGATTTCCACAATAAATTATAAATTGTGGAGAAAGGCATGTCTATTTATAAGGTTAAACAATACTGGAAATGTAAATTGCCGGGGAGTATTTGGAAATCTTATGGAAAACGTACCCAGTTATGCGGCTTTAGTCTTCGGCGTGGCAGTTGTTGCCACCTTATTCCTGGTTTGGCTCAGTCATCCAAAGGATAAATTATTATTCATTTTCTGGTTTTTGATGGGAGCAGCGAGTTCATATCTCGTTCTTACAAATGTAACATTGAATGCTGAGCTCCTAAGTCCAAAGCTTTTACTTATAATACTACCCTCTACCCTCATACCGTTGCTTTATCTACTTACGAAAAGGGGAAAAGCACTTATTCATGCAGCAGATGATGATTATTTACATTATATACATACTGTTCGCATAGCTGTTGAATTTGTACTACTATGGCTGCATAAAGCACAAGTTTTACCGGTAGAACTCACCTTCGAAGGTTGGAATTACGACATCATAATTGGCATGACAGCTCCATTTATTGCTCAAATGGGTTTCCAGAAAAAATTTCTTACACGTAAAATTCTACTTGGCTGGAACATATTGGGCATCCTATTTTTAACCAATATTGTCATCAATGCAGCACTTTCTGTGCCTGGCCCCCTGCACTTACTCAGTCTAGATATGCCAAATCTGGCAGTTCTTAAATTCCCTTACCAACTGCTACCTACCCTTATTGTGCCAGCTCTATTTTTTAGTCATGTAGTGGCTATTATCCGACTGGTGAAAAAAGAAGTTGATGTGGAAAGCCCAGAAGAAGATTGACTGTAGCCTCTTGAACCAGTTTAAATGATTCGTGTTTAGAAACTAAAACATGAATCACGAAATAATTTACTTGTACGACCCACTTTGTGGTTGGTGCTACGGATTTAGCCCAGTTATACGCGCTTTGCGAGATCAAATAGGTAAAGATATTCCTTTCACTGCGCTGGCTGGCGGCATGGTTACTGGAGAGCGTGTTGGGCCGGTTGGTCAAGTTGCACCGTACATCAAAACAGCTTTTAAACGCGTAGAGGACCTGAGCGGCGTGCGTTTTGGCGAAAAATTCCTCGAAATGATGGAGACAGGAGGAGCTACCATTTTTGACTCAGAGCCTCCCTCCAGAGCTGCTTATATTCTAAAAGACGCCTATCCTGATGCTGCGATTGACATTGCCCATGGTGTGCAGGACATAATATACAAAGAAGGACAGGATCCCAATTTGGCCACTTCATACCACAAACTAGCGTCTGGGTTGGGCATGGACACCGCCAACTTTGACGAACATTTCGAAAGTCACGGCTACAGATTAGCTATACAAGATGAGTTTACACTCGTCAAACGTTTTGGCGTAACTGGTTTTCCAACGGTTGTATACCGAAATAAGGAGCAATATTATTTAGTGAGTAATGGATTTACCGAACTGGAGGCATTAAATAATGCGCTTAAAGCCATTCAGCAAGAAGTGGGAAAACCAGAAAATCCTGATTAAAATAGCAAAGGCTGCCCTTAAAACAGGTCAGCCTTTGCTATTACTAATGGATTTAACTATGGGAAAACACCCAAAGACTCGTAGGAGCGTGCAATTTTGCGGATAGCCACAATAAATGCTGCCGTCCTGTAGTCAGGTACATTCGGCATTTCAATTTTTACATCCCGAATCTGACGATAAGCCTCAATCATGGTTTCTTCCAAGCCTGAGTAGACGTAATCTACTTCGTCGGCACCACGACCAATAAGTTCACGCTGACGCGTATTGAAACTGCGACCCGTCATTTCCTCTACAGCGCTGATGATATTGTTGTTTAGATTTTCATCGAAACGTTTACCTAATCGTCCAAAACGGACGTGAGAAAGATTTTTTAACCATTCAAAATAGGATACAGTCACCCCTCCAGCATTTAAATAAATGTCTGGAATTGTCATAATACCCTTTTTATTGAGAATAACTTCAGCCTCGGCGGTTACTGGTCCGTTAGCCGCTTCACCAATAATTTTTGCCTTGATATGGGCTGCATTGCCCTCATGTATTTGGTTCTCAAGAGCTGCCGGAATTAGAATATCACATTCCAATTCAAGCGCATCCGTATTTTTCGCCAGGTTTTTTGCCCCTGGGAAATTTAAAATGCTGCCTGTTGTTTTACGGTGTTCAACGACTGCCAAATAATCCAGTCCATCTGGATTGTAGATTGACCCTTCGTATTCAGCCAAACAGATGATTTTAGCACCGTTTTCGGTAAAGAATTTCGCACAATGGAAGCCGACATTACCGAGTCCTTGGATAACCATGGTTTTACCGGCTATACCAGTCGTCATGCCGAGGCGTTTCATGTCGTCTTCAAAGCTTACAGCCTCACGTATGCCATAGTATACGCCCAGACCTGTTGCTTCGCGTCGGCCATTAATTCCGCCCTGTGAGACAGGTTTGCCGGTAACACATCCAATAGCGTCGGTCTGGCCAGGGAAGAAGGTAGCATAAGTATCTACAATCCAGGCCATTTCACGCTCGCCAGTTCCATAATCGGGTGCAGGAACATCTAAACCAGGACCTATGAAGTTTTTCTTAATTAACTCGGAGGTATACCGTCGGGTGATGCGTTCCAGCTGACTTTCAGAATACTTTTTAGGATCGATTTTTACACCGCCTTTGGCTCCACCAAAAGGAACGTCGACGATGGCACATTTATACGTCATCAATGCCGCCAAGGCCATTACTTCGTCTTGGTTAACGGCCATAGAATAACGAATACCCCCTTTGGTAGGCATGCGGTGGTGACTGTGCTCAACACGATAAGCTTCGATTACCTCTATATTGTCGCCCACTTTAACCGGGAAACGCATACGGTAAACACTGTTACAGTATTTAATTTGATCCAACAGCCCATCCGGATAGTTTAGATGTGCTGAAGCGTTGTCGAAATACTTGAGCACATCGCCGAAAAAGCTATGCTCTTCTTGTGAATTGGCTGACATAATGTAGCGGATTTAGGACTGTTTTGAGGATTGATCTTCGATTGTTTTGAGTTTGCGATCCAAGCGTATGAGATAAACGAAGAAGCTTACCAAAATAAGCAATACAACGGCAACAACAACATATATTTTGCCATTGGACCGCATGGTATCGGCCATTTCAACCGATACTGTTTGAGCGTTTGAACCGAGTGTACAAAACAACAGGATAAAAAGGGGCTGAATGCGCGCGCAATATTTCATACTTAAGGCAATTGTAGTTTTTTAACTCGGACTCTTAATTCGGTTATCCAAAACCCGAGGAGTATCCAACCCAATATGGCAGGATAAAATATCATGCGCATTTGGGCATCTAAATCATACCCGCCAAATCCTGGATTACCTCCGTTACCGGGATGTAATGAATCGGAAGCCAAGCGAGGCAAGATAAAAAGTAACGGAATTAAACAGGCGAAAGCAAATATGTTGTAAACGGCAGCAACACGTGCACGTTGCTGGTCTTCCCGAAACGAGCCGCGTAAAACCAAGTAGGCCAGATAAATCAGTAAGGCAATCGCTGACGTATTTTGTTTGGGATCACTACTCCACCAAGTACCCCAGGTGTATTGTGCCCAAATGGCTCCTGTAGCCAAGCCTAGCACACCAAATAAAAGACCGGTTTTGGCTGTTTCTTCGGCTTTAATATCAGTAACCGCATCGGGTTTACTAAGATAACGGATGCTATGAATCGCAGAAGCTCCTAAAATAACCACCATGCCAAACCACATGGGTACATGGAAATATAAATTCCTGATGGATTCGTTAAGTACAACTAAACGGGGCACTTGTCCCATAAACCCAAACCAACACGTTAACAGCAGTAGTACAATTGCTGCGATTTTATACCAATGAAGTCCGTTTTTCATTCTTTCCAAAGGTAGGGAAATAAGAGTAATGCAACGCCAATTACTAGTACATCTACAGCTGCTAAACTCCAAAGTTCATCATAGGACACAAAGCGGTCAAGACCATCCAAAGCATTTTTAGAAAGTTTAATCTCTAAGGTCAATATTGGCAATAAGACAGGAAAGCTCAGTATGGCCATTAATGTATTCTGATTGGTTGCTTTGTGACTAATGGCCGAAATCAAAGTGCCGCTGGCCGCAATGCCAATGGCGGCCAATGCACCTGATAAAAGGAACATAAAAACATCCTGAACAGGCTGTCCAACAAGCACACGCATCACCACAAAAGCAATCCATTGGATTATCCACAGCAATAGAATATTGTAGGTGAGCTTAGCCAGTAAAATTGATATTGGATTGGCCATAGTATAATAATACAGCATGCGTCCTGGCGAATTTTGGATAAAACTTTTGGCCACGGCATTCACCGAAGCAAAAAGTAATATGATCCAATACAACGCAATCCAAGTCAATGGATCCACCCGCTTAAACGTGAGATAAGCCACAAAAACGGTGGAAATCACGTATAATAAGACGCCACCTAAAGCATTCCGCTGCCGCCATTCAGCAGTGAATTCATGTTGTACCAGCAATAAATATTGTTTCAACGAGGCAGATTTCGATACAAAATTAACCGCCTTCGTAAGCATACAAAGGAATATTTACAGTCGACACACTTAACTTAGCCTTTTCAAAAAATGAACATGCAAAAGATCCGTAAAATTTTGGTTGCCAACCGGGGTGAAATCGCCTTGCGTGTCATGCGTACGGCGCGAGAGATGGGCATTCAAACCATAGCTGTTTTTTCTGAGGCCGACCGTTTGAGTCCCCATGTCCGTTTTGCTGATGAGGCTTTTTGTATAGGCCCACCACCGAGCAACCAAAGTTATTTACGGGGCGACAACCTCATTCGGCTCTGCCTAGAGCACGGCGCCGATGCGATACATCCAGGCTACGGCTTTTTGTCGGAAAATGCTGCTTTTGCACGTGCCGTTGAACAAGCGGGTTTGACGCTCATCGGGCCTAGTGCCGCATCAATGGATATGATGGGCAATAAGTTATCAGCAAAACATGCGGTTAAAGACTTCAATATTCCTATGATACCTGGCACAGAAGGCGCCATAATTGATTTAGATGAAGCACGGAAAGTAGCTGAAAGCATAGGTTTTCCGGTGCTCATCAAGGCAGCAGCTGGTGGCGGTGGTAAAGGCATGCGCATTGTAGACAACAAATTGGAATTTGATGAGCAGTGTAAGCTGGCCCAAAACGAAGCCCGCTCCGCTTTTGGCGATGATGCCGTATTTATCGAAAAATACATAGCCTCTCCCCGGCACATAGAAATTCAAATTATGGGCGACAAATACGGTGAAGTACTTTATCTCTTTGAAAGAGAATGCAGTATACAACGTCGTCATCAAAAGTTGGTTGAAGAGGCTCCATCAAGTTGCTTAACGCCAGCTATCCGTAAAACCATGGGTGAGGCGGCAGTGCGCGTAGCACAAGCATGTAACTACTATGGTGCTGGAACCGTTGAGTTCCTCGTGGATGAGAAACTGAACTTCTATTTTCTCGAAATGAACACCCGCTTGCAAGTTGAGCATCCAGTTACTGAAATGATTACTGGACTTGATCTGGTTGAAATGCAGATACGGGTAGCGCAAGGGGAAAAACTACCCATTCATCAGGAAGATTTGAAAATCAATGGCCATAGCCTAGAACTGCGCATTTGCGCAGAAGATCCTGCCAACAACTTTTTGCCGGATATCGGTAAATTAGAGCGATATATCCGTCCGCAAGGCCCAGGTGTGCGTGTTGATGATGGCTTTGAGCAAGGCATGGAGGTTCCCGTGATGTACGACCCCATGATTGCTAAACTTATCGTACATGCGCCAACGCGTGACAAAGCAATTGCGCGTATGTTACGGGCAATCAGCGAATATGACATCCGTGGTTTCGCTACTACCCTGCCCTTTGGTGCATTTGCGTTTAATCACGAAGCATTCCGAAGTGGTCAGTTCGATACCCAATTTATTGCTCGCTATTTTACCCCAGATTCCCTGCAAAATAAAGCGGCAGAATCAGCTGAAGTTGCAGCAATTGCAGCTATGCTACTCGCCGAATCCAATAAAAAGGCACTTCCGCAGCCAGCTACTTCTGGGCAGCCAGTGAGTTTATGGAAACTAAGCAGAAGCCGTTAATCTTAGTATCTAGTTGTCAATGCCTAAATAACGTTGACTATTTGGTTTAAACTCTATTACCTGCATTGAGCGCAGATGAGCCAGCGCTTTTAGACGCTTTATCTAGATGAATTGGACAGCCATTTGCCTTGTATCCTTCAGACAAATGTATAGGAAACCCAAACTGAAAGATGTTCACTGCGCAGCAGCGCAAAAAGATGCAGTCCATTTTCGGTCGTTCCATAAGACTGACTTAAATCTGAATTCAACCGTCTCCAGTCAAAAGTCAACTAATTCTGCTAAAAAAGCCGAGACACTATGTGCTTTATACTAAATACTACTTCACCCCCATCTCCCGAATAAGAAAACCAGCGTCAGAAACTTTATCGAGCGTCCAAAGTACAAAGCGGATATCTACTCCAATTGAACGGCTGTAAGCTTCGTTCCAGGCAAAATCATTGATGGTAGCCGTAAAAGCACGGTCGAAATTCACACCGACCAACTCACCTTTGGCGTTCATTACAGGACTTCCAGAGTTTCCACCCGTTGTATCCAGGTTGTACAACAAACCAACAGGGACATCCTTTAAACCTTGATGGTGATAGGCTTCTGAACCTCCCTTTTTGTAGGCTTCGACCAGCTGTGTGTTAATTTCGTAATCTCCTGTAGACGTGCCTTTAGAGATTAAACCACTCACTGTTGTGAAAGGTGCTTGATACACACCATCTTCAGGCTCGTATCCTTTCACATTGCCATAGGTAAGGCGTAAGGTTGAATTTGCATCGGGAACAAAATCTACGCCCGAAGCGATTTTAAGATCGAGATAGGCAGGTAAAAGCTGGGCTAGTTTGCCTTCGTTACTTTGCGCTTGAATACGCAATTCAGTGGCCAAAACATTCATATCACGGGCTATTTCAATCAAATCACCTTTCATACTAAAAAACTTCTCCGGATTAGCATTGAGTTGATTCAGCAAGGCATCTCTGTCCATGAATGCTGTTTTGGTTACGAGTTTGGCTAAAAACCTATCTAGCTTCTGATCTTGCTTCGGCCCAGAAAAAAATTTATTTAAAGCCTTCAATTGATTCATTTCAGGCCATTGAAGGGCCTGTCGAAACATTTTATCTATAAAATCACGGTCAAGTCCCGCATCGTATGGGGCATACACTCTACCCATCATTTTTGTTAGTTCTTCTTGCTGTTTTTGAATAAAGGTTTGCTTATTGGTTGAAGACAAAGTATCCAAGATAGCTTGAACCTGCACAATACGCATAGCTACGGCCACAGTAGCTGATTGACTACTGAGGTAATTCACCCACAAGGTTTTAGTGGCATCGGCCTGCATACTTTTATACACAAGATCTAGTTCATCAAGCGTTGCTTCGTAGCGCTTTAATTCAGGTTTTTGGGCGATAAGCTCACGAAATCGTTGTTCTTCTTCCCTTTTCTGCTGAATTAAATCGATACGGCGAATGCCTTGTACTTTGCCTTTGTAATTTTTGGTCACGTTAGCGAGACCTTTCATTTTGCTGGCAAATGCGATTTCTTTGGCTGGATCTGCTTTGCCTAGGGCCCTCATATAGTTGATAAGCCAATCGTAGGTTTCGGAGGTGTAAGGCAGCAAATAGTCGTTTTGATACCGTATGTATTCCGCAGGATAATGGCGAAAAGTACGCCCTGGATAACCGAGAATAAATACGAAATCATCTTCTTGCACCCCTTGCGGATTTACCTTTAAATGCCGTTTAGGCTCAAAAGGTACATTATTTTTGTCAAAAGCAGCCGGACTTCCATCGGCAGCCACATAGGCTCTTACAAAAGAGAAGTCGCCATTGTGCCGAGGCCATACCCAATTATCGCTTTCTCCGCCAAATTCGCCTACATTACGTGGCGGCACATACACTAAACGTATATCTTGAATGGTTTGGTAATGAAAAAGCACATAGGACCGTCCTAAAAACATTTCAGCCACCTCATGTGTCTCTTTGGGATTTTGTTTTTTGGCTTCTTGCTCAATTTGACGCATTTTTTCACGCATGGCTTTCAGGCGTTTAACTGCATCCATTTCATTGCCTGCGGCAGCAATTACTTGAGCCGAAACATCTTCGAAACCTGTTGTTATACGGACAGTCAAACCTTGAGCAGGTATTTCTTGTTCTCGATTGCGTGCTATAAAACCATCAGTTATATAGTCGTTTTTAACACTGCTAGCTGCCGCAACGGCGCCAAAAGCACAGTGGTGGTTGGTAATGATTAGACCTTCTGCCGACACAAACGAACCCGTACAACCGCCTACTTTAACCAAGGCATTCACGAGTGCATCACCTTTAGGGCTAAAAAGTTCTTCAGCCGTTAGACCCATTCCCGCCTTTTGCAAGTTCAAACGTTTGAGTTCGCTCATCGGGTACATCCCTTCACCGGGAAAAGCCGCTACAACTGCAGGGATGAACCATAAGCAGATAAATAGTTTGGTAATGTACTTTTTCATTGACTTTATTTTACGCTTTAAAATTAGGATGAAAAACCATCTTTCGCTAATTGGGTAGCAATACGTTGGTGTGCTTCTTCAATGATTTGTTCGGCTGTAGTGTTCCGGCCGTCGATGTAGGGAAGCACACTAAATTTTAAACGAATAGCCGCTGGTACAGGCCAAAAACCATAACGTACAAGTTTCCAGCTGTTGGCAATGGCTATCGGCACAATTACTGCGTCAGGAACCTCGGTAAGTAATGTTTTAAGTCCTCCTGCTTGAAATTTTTTCAGCTGGCCATCCCTTGCTCTTGTTCCTTCAGGGAAGATACATACACCGATATTATCGGTTTTTAGGCGTTTAGCTAATCCCATGATGGCAGTTCTGGCTTGTGCCCCGTCTTTGCGATCGATGGCGATGGCTCCACCACATTTGTAGTTGTATGAAATACTCGGAATTCCCTTGGCCAATTCTTTTTTGGCGATAAAAATGGGTTTGTACCTTCTCAGAAACCAAATCATCGGCGGTATATCATTCATACTTTGGTGATTGGCTACAAAAATTAATTTGCGTCCTACGGGAACATCCACATCGTTCCAGTCCCACTTGAGGCTTCCACCCAATAGATGTATACATCGCATGGCCACCCAGTTGAGGTTGTACACCATTTGTTGCTGACCCGCATAACCGGTCAAAGCATAAGCAATCCGCTGGAAGAGATCGAATACCACCAGGTTTAAACCAAAACACAATAAATACAAGGGTGTAAGTAGATACCCTATCGCTTTTCGCATGGTGTAAAATAGCTGATTAGGTCGGAAAAAGCCACTTTGTAAAGTTGATTAAGTAGGATAAAATCCTGATTAACCCCTGTCTCCAATAAAACAGCCGATTCCTACATGGCCATAAAAAGCATATCACGCCGAAACCCAGTCATTTCTACCATTAAAATTAATTGGATTAAACATGTGATAAACCGGCCACAGCAAATCGAGGTTTGGCATTGTTTTTAGCGTTACGAGAGCTTTATTTTCGCGTCGGATAAGCCAATTTTAAGTGGTAGCTTCAATTGAGAGGAACAAAATCAAAACCCATAGTTAATGCTCCTATTCTCTTCATCTATGACTTTAGGAAGTAATGCACTTAGCCTAATGGATCAAAACAGGTCGCACACTTAATGGCATCTGCACTCTCCTGAGTTTACGGCCGAGAGGCCTATTTCACTTGGGCATATTGACCAACCGTTCCTATCGGGACTTTTCAAATAACCGGGGCTTTTTTATAGGTAAACCCGCTTCGACTGTTGGCTACCCTTAACATTAAAAACCCGGTGACGATCTACTTATCTTCTTTTCAAACCAGAAAAAAATTCCAATTCAATCAAACATAAGTAGCGCGCACCGGATTCATTAAATGCCCTGTGGGCATTCTTTTTTTTGGTGGAGCTGCAGGGAGTCGAACCCTGGTCCAGTCAAGCGAACCGTAAGCTTTCTACATGCTTATCCTGCCATTGTTTGTCGGGGAAGACCAGGCTGGCTGGCGGGCCAAGTTTTCCCTTAGCTCTTTAAGATCTTGCCGTTGTTCAGGAGCAGAACGCGGGCCAGCTGCTTATGAATGATGCTCCACTATATCCCGGCTAAGCAGCCCATCAGGAAGGGAGCAACTGCGCTTAATCCCTAGGATTAAGCAGCGAGTGCGTAGTTATTTTCGCCGATTATGGCTTGAACGTTCAGATTTAGGAGCTCCCGTACAAGGCTCCGCATGCTTACCTGCGTATTCATACAAGCTGTCGATTCCAGTCAGCCCCATATTACAGGATTGCAAAAATAGCAAAAAAGGCTTGAAATTGAATAATTTGATTCATTTTCTCCCCTCAAAAACCGATTTTTGTACCATGAAAAAGATCAGCATTGGTTTGTTAAGAGAAGGCAAAGTACCGCCTGATCACCGCGTACCACTTATTCCTGAACATTGCGCTCAATTGTTGCAGCAGTATGACCAACTTGAAATCTTAGTACAGCCCTCTTCTATTCGCTGTATACCAGATATTGAGTATACCAATGCAGGTTGTATTGTACAGGAAAATCTCAGTAATTGTGATATGCTAATGGGTGTCAAGGAGGTACCGATTGACCAGCTCATACCGGATAAAACCTATCTTTTTTTCTCTCACACGATAAAAAAACAAGCATATAACCGGGGTTTGCTTCAAGCAATGCTAAAAAAGCACATCCGGATGATTGACTATGAGGTGATGACTTTCGAAAATGGTAAACGTGCTGTTGCTTTTGGCCATTTTGCTGGCGTAGTAGGCACCCACAATGGTCTAAGGGCCTATGGAATGCGCACAGGTGCTTTTAGTATTAAGCCCGCCCACGCTTGTAAGGATTACGCGGAGTTACGTTCGCTGTACACTGGCATAAACTTACCTCCTTTAAAAATTACAGTAACAGGAACAGGGCGCGTTGGTGCTGGGGCGCTAGAAATGCTTCATCTTGCTGGCGTAAAACCAGTTACCATTGAGGAATTTCTATTTCAAAGTTTTGATGAAGCGGTATTTGTCGAGTTACGATCAAAAGATATGTATCGGCATAAGCACAACCGACCTTTCGAAAGCAGTCATTTCCATACATTTCCCGGAGAGTATGTATCTATTTTTGAACCCTTCACTTCGGTAACAGACTTACTAATAAATACTATTTATTGGGATCCCTCAGCTCCTGTATTTTTTAGTAAAGATGACATGAAGTCTGCTGATTTTAGCATCAAAACAATAGCAGATATAACGTGCGATATTGACGGCTCCATACCGAGTACAATTCGTTCAAGTAGCATAGACAACCCTTTTTATGGCTATGACCCATTAACAGCCTTAGAAACAACCCCGTTTAGTGCTGGCGTCATCGACGTTATGGCCGTCGACAATCTACCCTGCGAATTACCCAAAGATGCCTCTCGCGAGTTTAGTTACAATTTGATTCAATATGTGATGGACCAATTGATTACCACGCCAAATAGTGCCATGATTAATCGTGCTACTATTTGTATAGATGGTAAACTAAGTTCTAAATTTGAATACCTCGAAGACTATATTGCCGTGTAATTCAATAAAAGGCTAACATCTCACATCTAACACTAATAGCAACTGAGTATCTTTTATGAAGAAATAGCTTATTTTATTTGAACAATTACTTAATCATTACTTAATTTGACTTTTCTTAAACTTGTGCTTCCTTATCATAAGTTTACACTAAGACTCAATTTAAACGACGATCATGTTCAAAGTGTTACAATTCCCGAGTGTTATCGAAGGCAACAATGCAGAGTTACGTCAGGTTGCTCCCGACCTTTTGCATGGACTCAAATTGTTCGAAAAACGTAGGGCCTATGTGGTTGGGGATTTGGCCCTTTCTGAGGGGGTTTCTCCCCATAAAAACATTAATTCAGCGCCATCAGAAACCGAATACGCTCTACTGTTAAAGTCAGGTTTGTTATTGGCTAACCAGCAATTAAACAAAGCCAAATTTACAGTATCTAGTGGCTTCCCGAGTTCTACTTATCCCCTATATCGTGAACAGGCTGTAGCGAATATTCAGCGTGAACACATCATCGAATTTGACGCAGCTACCTACTCTACAGGCCTTCGCAGGAACATTCCAATTCAAGTAGAACAAGCTCAAATTATACCGGAGATTCAAGGTTGTATACTTGGTTTACGCAAAGGCGAACAAGCAGCGAAAGGATCATTTTTCTTGGTAAGTTTAGGGTTTGGCACTTGTGAGGCCATACTAAGTACAGAATCAGGCACCGTTCAACGGACAGCCGTATCGGTAAATGGTCTTCGATATGCTGTTAATTTATTGATGCAAGAAGTCGGTCGTCAATATTACCTCGAACTCAAAAACGAACATCAAATAGATATTGCCTTTCAGAAGGGCTTTTTGTTCGCTAGTCGCAAGCGAGTGGACCTTAAAGAAGCACGTGCACGTGCCTTGAGTCAGTATTATCAGGAAGTCATCTCCCCTGCTTTACGTCGTGCCTTTGTAGACAGCGATTTCCAACGGGCAGATTCCCTCTACCTTGTTGGGGGCGGTGCCAACTACGAGGATTTGGTTGAGCAATTCCGCAATGAATTTAAAGATGTACTCAATATTGTCATTCCAGCAGAACCAGCGGCAGTGGCCAGTAAAGGATATTGTCTGCATTCCTTTGAAGTCACCGGAGATAAATCAACGGCTGTTGGGATCGACATTGGCAATGCAACCACCATTGTCACTTTGTTTGATGATTCAGTAAAAACAAATGCTTCGCAATCGGCCCAGGAAAAAGAGCCGGTTATAAAAAGTGCCGATGCACCTTTGCCGATTTCTAATGGTAAGTCGAGTGCAGTCCCTATTGAAAAAATCGTTACTCAAAAACCCATCATTGTTATTGACGAAGAACCTGAGGTGATACAAGCTGCAGCACTTGCGTCAAAAAGCCATGAAAAAACGGTAACAACAAAAAATGAAAAACCAGCAACTAAACGTATTCAAAAGTTTCTGATTACTGGTACTTGGTAAACCTAGTTACCTACCAAAGCAAAGCCCCGAAATACAATATTTCGGGGCTTTTTTGTATCGATTATACTCCATTTAAAATGCTAGGCTGTTTGCTAAACGCTAATTACACGGCGTCATCTGCATTTTTAGGCGTAATGATTGGTTCATCCATCACTTTGGAAGGAAATAAACCAGCGAAAAAATAGCCTATTAGACCAAAGTACAGGGTACTGTTGCGTGCCGAACCAGTGATCGTACATCCTTCAACGCAACCATAAAAATACCAATAGGCGTAGCCGCCAATCAAACCCAATGCAATTCCGATTAAATGCCTGGGGCTGAATTGAGCTTTGATATATTGGATTACTTTCATCAGAGCGTAAGTATATGCATTTGGCCAATACCACCGCCATTATGTACATCGGATATACCGTTCTGCTGCAGAAATTGTTGCGCCATGCTGCTTCTACCACCACTTTGGCAATACACTACTATTGGTCCGTTTAAGGCCCGAAGCGTCTCCAAATGCGCTGGAAAATCATGCACAGCGATATTCATTGCGCCTTCAACATGACCAGAAGCGTACTCCCAGTCGTTTCTCACGTCAATAATGGTGGTTTGTTGATCCATGAGGATCTCTTTAACGGTTTTCATATTTTAAATATTTAATATTTAAATCAGAGTAAGGTGGTTGGGCATACATAATCGCTTATTGGCATTTCTGCTTCATTTTTGATGCGCGAAAACCCACCGTTTACATTGATGAGATTGTCATATCCTCGTGCCTTTAGTACAGATATGAATATCATCGAACGGTAGCCGCCCGCGCAATGAACTAGGTATTTTTTTTGTTTATCGATGAGCAGCATGCTGTCATTGATATAGTCCAAAGGACCATTTTCTGCACCCAATACATGTTCACTACCAAATTCGCTGGCTTTGCGAACATCCAGTATTTGAAGGTCTTCTTTGCTCGCCAATTCGGCCATTTCTGATGGATCAATGGATTGGATTTGATTGATCTCCTTTCCTCCTGTTTTCCAGCTTTCAAATCCACCTTTCAAAAATCCAATGGCATGGTCGTAACCAACGCGAGCGAGTCTAATTACGGCTTCTTCTTCGCGATCTACATCGGTAACCAACAAAATTTGTTGTTTGATATCAGGGATCATCGCGCCTACCCAAGGTGCAAAATCACCTGTAATACCAATGTTGATGGCATTGGGTATAAATCCCGCACCAAAAACCTCCGGATCACGGGTATCGAGGATAAGGGCTCCAGTTTCATTAGCTGCGGCTTCAAATGCATTAGGTGACAAGGCCTGAAGTGAACGGTCGAGGATCTCGTCTATGCTGTCGTAGCCTTGTTTATTCATCTCCACGTTTAGTGGAAAGTAAGCGGGCGGCGGCATCAGGCCATGGGTCACTTCTTTCACAAATTCCTCTTTGGTCATATTAGCCCGCAAGGCGTAATTTGTTTTTTTCTGGTTTCCAAGGGTATCTGTTGTCTCTTTGCTCATGTTTTTACCACAGGCCGAACCTGCGCCATGTGCGGGATAAACGATTACATCGTCGTTCAAAGGCACAATTTTAGTGCGAAGGGAGTCGTAGAGCAATGCAGCCAGACCTTCCTGAGTCATATTAGCCGCTTTTTGGGCTAGATCGGGACGGCCTACATCACCAATAAATAGCGTATCTCCACTGAAGAGCGCGGTTTCTTTACCATTTTCGTCGTAAAGCAAATAGCTGCTGCTTTCCATGGTATGCCCTGGGGTGTGTAGTACTTTAATTTTGATTTTGCCTACTTCTAGTATTTCACCGTCGGTAGCAATATGGGCATTAAAATTAGGTGCTGCCGTAGGGCCATAAACAATACTTGCCCCCGTTTTTGCGGCTAAATCGAGGTGACCTGAAACAAAATCAGCATGAAAGTGCGTTTCAAGCACATATTTGATCTTCACCCCAGCTTTAATAGCCCGGTCGATATATGGTTGTACCTCCCGCAGAGGATCAACGACTACAGCTTCGCCTTCACTTTCAATAAAATAAGCGCCTTGTGCTAGGCAGCCCGTATAAATCTGTTCTATTTTCATGTTTTGGTTGTTTTACTACTTTATGAGCACAAAGTTCAGTCTTTCACCCTTCCTAATTTGCAACCTGAGTTACAATAGCTTATTTACTTTCTGCTGAACCGCTCAATATTGAAATTTCACTCCTTTTATTGCCGCCTATTTGCCAGTAATGGTGGTGGTTCTCCATTAAAAGGATTGCTCCTGCCAATGGTTTTGGCCTGCATACCCGCGGCCCGCAATACTGCACGGTCACCAAAACGATCACGTATTTTGTCCATGGCTTGGTAAAGGCTGATCATCTCTTGGCTGTCGTCAAAAAGATTAATTTGATAGCCACCCTGAACTAAATCGCTGAAACGTACCCCCACCAAACGGATAAGCAGGCGTTTATTGTAGAGCTTATTAAACATCTCCAGCACCCGGGGTATGAGCAGGTGGTCGGCCGAGGTGTAGGCAATACGCTGTTGCAAGGTGTGGGTGTTAAAATCGGAATAGCGCACTTTTACGGTAACGCAGGCTGTCAGTTTTTGCCCCCTGCGCAGCTGAAAAGCGAGGTTTTCGGCCATAGCGGTCAATATGCCGCGGAGTTTTTCCACGTCGGTAGTGTCGCGGTCGAAGGTGCGTTCGGTTGAAATAGACTTGCGTTCATGAAAAGACACTACCGGACTATTATCGATACCATTGGCTTTGCGCCAAAGCTGGTTGCCGTTTTGCCCGAGTACCCTTTCAAGCAGCTCCAACGGCATTTCTTGAACGGTGCCCACATAACGTACCCCGAGGCCACGTAGGATTTGGTACATTTTATCGCCGACCATGGGGATTTTTTTCACAGACAAAGGCGACAAAAATGGCTTTTCTGTGCCTTTAAGAATGTGAATCTGATTGTTGGGCTTGGCCTCTCCAGTAGCTACTTTCGAGACAGTTTTGTTGGCCGACATACCAAATGAAATGGGTAAACCACTCTCTCGCATGATTTTCTGACGCAGCTCACCAGCCAGTTTGTAGCAGCCAAAAAAGCGGTCCATACCTGTTAAATCAAGATAAAATTCATCGATAGAGCTCTTTTCGAAAAGAGGTACTTGGTCGCGTATGATATCCGTAACCAGCTGACTGTATTTGGTATAATTACCTGAATTACCCCGTATAACTACCGCTTCGGGGCACAACTGCCGGGCCATTTTCATGGGCATACCAGCATGAATACCAAATACCCGGGCTTCGTAACTACAGGAAGCCACCACACCCCGGTCGCTGGTGCCACCGATGAGAATGGGCCGCTGCCCGAGCCGGCTATCGAGCAAACGCTCTACCGACACAAAAAAAGTATCTAAGTCCATGTGGACAATGGTGCGGTCGGGTGTTGGCTCGGTAACTGTTTTCATATTATTACTAAAGTAGCAGCGCTTTTTGACGCCTTGTGTCAGGTGGTTGATGGTTGATGGTCCATGGACTATCGACTATGTCACGTCTTGAAAAAAATTGACAGTTTAAACAGATCTGTTAGATACAAAAACTTGCGCTTACGGGTAAGTACTTAAAGAAGGCCCCTCGCAATTTTGAATTCAAACCCCAACAGCTCGGCGGGTTTCGGCATAACGCGGGTCGGGAATGATAGGCAGTTTTTCCAATTCCTCCACTTCCAGGTTGTAGCAATCGAATTCCTCCGTAACCTTTCCCAGCAAACGGTATACCCCACGTCCTCGAAAGGGATAACGCGCCGCAATGGGCGGAAAATGAACCGTATCTATATATTGGCCCTGCTGATCTACAAAAGTGGCAAACTGCATACGCTCCCCTTTAATCGTTCGGGTGTCTTTTACCGTAACCAGATAGGCCAGCATACACACCCGTTTACCAATATGGAAGGCCATGGTCGCAGCCAAAACCCCTTGGGGAGGCGGTTCCGCAAGCAGCTCAAAAGGACTACACAGCGGAAAACCCAGCAGCTCTATTTCATCGAAGGCATCTTCATGCCGCTCGATATCAAGTGTAGGTAGCGCAAAGTTTTTGGGTGCGGTATAAAACAGCTCCGGCAAGGGTTCTTTGGGAAGAGCATGCCCTAGCAACAGATGGGCCTCCCACAATAGCTCTTTTTTATTTTTTCCGGCAAAACGAAATGCCCCGATGCGGATGAGCAACACCAACTGCTCCAAAGGTGGCGCCATACGCTGCACCAACCCGGCCACATCGGTAAAAGGACCATTTTTTAGTCTTTCACTTATTAGTTTCTCCATAAAAACGGTTTCAAGCCCCTTCACCATCCCTAATCCCAGCCAGATGGTTTGTTGACTTAACGTAGTTAGCAGCCGGCTGCGGTTCACGCAAGGAGACTCTATTTTCCCACCCTGCATGCGCGCTTCGTGCACATAATGTTCGATGCTATAAAAACCACCAGCATTGTTGAGCGTGGCCACCATATACTCCAGTGGGTAATACCCCTTGAGAAAAAGGCTTTGATAACTTTCAACGGCATAAGATGCCGAATGCCCTTTAGCAAAGGCATAACCTGCAAAACTTTCGGTTTGTCGCCAAATTTCAGCCGATAACTCCGGCGCGTATCCCTTGCTTTTGCAGTTGCGAAAAAACTTCTCCTTCACCTGTTCAAACTCCTCCCTGCCCCTGAATTTACCGCTCATACCCCGCCGGAGTACATCGGCTTCAGCCAGACTGAGTCCAGCAAAATAATGTGCCACCTTAATCACATCTTCCTGATATACCATCACCCCGTAGGTCTCTGGCATAATCTCACGCATAACGGGATGCGCATCTAGACGGCGCTCTGGAAAACGGTAACGTAAAATATACTGCCGCATCATACCCGAACTCGCCACGCCAGGTCGGATGACCGAACTAGCGGCGACCAAGCCAAGGTAATCGTCGACTTGCAGCTTTTTCATAAGCATACGCATGGCAGGCGACTCCACATAAAAACAGCCGATAGCCCGTGCCGTACGCAGCATGTCCTTGATGCGCTCATCTTCCTTAAATCGCTTCAAATCGTGGATATCGAAGCTAGTTACATCACCACCGTTCTCGCGAATGAGACTGATGGCATCTTTAATTTTCCCGAGGCCCCGTTGACTGAGGATATCGAATTTATACAGACCGGCATCTTCAGCAACGACCATATCGAACATCGTCGTTGGGAAACCCTTGGGAGGCATAAAAGTGGCACTAAACCACTGTACAGGCCTATCGAGTATGAGTATCCCCCCAGCATGGATGCTCAAGTGATTGGGCAAACCCTGCAACACCGTGCCGTATTGCAGTATCGTTTGCCCTATTTTATCAATTTTATTGGGGTCAAATTTTCCATCCGCCAGCTGGTCAATATCCGCTTTGGGTAAACCAAACACCTTCCCCAGCTCACGTACCACGGCCCGATACTGAAAAGTGACGTAGGTACCCAATAAAGCCACATGCGGGAAACGCCGAAAAATAAATCGGGTCACATCGTCACGGTCGGCCCAAGAGAAGTCGATATCGAAATCAGGTGGATTGCGGCGGTAGAGATTGATGAATCGCTCAAAATATAAATCCAGCTCCACCGGGTCTACATCGGTAATACGCAGCAGATAGGCAATTATACTGTTTGCTCCACTTCCCCTGCCCACATAAAAATGCCCCATTTCACGTGCGTACTTGAGTATCCTCCAATTGATAAGGAAGTACGACACAAAACGTTTCTGCCGTATGATTTCCAACTCCTTCTCGAGTCGCTGTAGCACCTGTTCACTCGGGTTGGGATAACGGTAAGCCAGCCCAGCATACGCCAAATGACGCATAAAACGGTAATCCAGTGCCTCATTACCAGTATAGGTGCGCAGGTTTTTGTGCGGATATTGCTCTCCGTACTCAAAATGAATCGAACAGTTGTCGAGTAACAATCGTGTCCGAAATAACAACTCTGGGAAATCGGCGTACTGCTCCAACAATTGATCGAGAGGCTGTAATAAGGCATCATCGCGACCACAGGCCGCTGTTTCTAATTTGCTGAGGAGGGTATTTTCATCAATAGCCCGCAACAAACGGTGTACATTCCAGTCGCGTTTGTGCCGTAAAGTAGCGGTTGCCAGTACAACCAAATGATCGACAGGCCAACGTTTGGGATGTACCCGCAGTTTGTTCAATTCGTGGGGCGCAACACCCAAGTATTCGTGCGGCGCTAGGCGGTGACCATCCCAAGCAGCAAGAGGATAAACCACCCAAACCTCGGGCAAAAAGGGCGGTCGAGCCGGAAAGGGCTCCCCCGAAGCAAGGTGCGCACTCAAAAAGCTGTTGATGGCGGCATACCCCATATTGTTGCGGGCGAGTAACACATACAATTGTCGGTTTTGCTGGCGAACATCCATGCCTAAAACGGGTTTTATGCCGTACTTAGGTGCCAAACGGACAAAATCAAGACCAGCTGAACTGTTATTGATATCGGTGAGCGCTAGGCAGTCTACCCCACAAGCTTTGGCTTGCTGCAGCAAGGCCTCGGGCGACATCACGCCGTAACGCATGCTGAAAAAACTGTGGGTGTTGAGGTACATGAAGACAGGGCCGTTATTAGGATTATTTTTTTTACTTGAGCGGTATGCAACTGCTGTGCTGTCGATGGTCGATGGTCGATGGCTAGAACTATGGACTATGGTCGATGTGGTGGTTACACTTATTTTGACCCGTTCATGAACTTGCACGAACGAGAACCGGTCATGACATACCCTTACCCTTAGCGCATTAGAACCCCCGCCCATACGGGATTACTTCGCAAACTTGAATCTTGAATTTTGAACTCAACTACTCCCGGAGCCGGTCTATTTCTGTGCGGAGCTCCCCTACGAGTGCTTGTAATTGAACGAGCGGAACGGCATCACCCGGCTCAGGTAGGGAAAAGCTGAGGTAACCGAGGGCCTTCCAAACTTCAAGCAATTCACCAACAGCCAAGCTATAAGGCACATATTCCGGATTATCGGAACGGAGCTGGATGTGACCGGAAGACCAATCTGGCACCACCCTTTTATAAACCACCCCTGCTTCAGCCGAAAGTACAATACACGACTGGTAATCGCGCAAACTATGCCAATCCTGTACATATTCAGCAATAACATAGGCCCCGTCCGGAACGGGAAGCATGCTATCGCCTTTAAGCTGGAAGATGCGGTAACTCCGTTTGGCACTCAATTCAGCCACTGGCAAACGGAAAGACGGCAGCTGACCGATATAAGTACTGTCGCGGTAACCGCTGAGATAACCAGCCGCTGCTCGAACGGGCACAATAACAATCCGCTCTTCGTCCATCTCTCGATCAACCACCACAGGAAGTACACGCAGGTGTTTTCCCTGGGCGTCGAGGCTACTTTTTCGCATTACAACATCGGTTTCCGACACATCCTGCAGCAATAAGGCATCCAAACTCAGCCCAAACAACTCCGCCAACTGCAGCAAAGTCGACAACCGAGGCTCAGCCCGGCCCTCTTCATAAGCGCCCACCACCGACCGATTCACCCCCAAACGGCCCGACAAATCAGCTTGGGTCCAGCCGAGCTGCTTGCGTTTAAAACGGATATTGGTGGAGAGAAACTGCATGACACTAAATTCAGAATGCTAATTTAATAAGCATTCTTATTTAATGAGCATTTTGATTAAAAATGTGGATAAGTAGGCTCGGGCTGTGCCCTGCCAATACCCTAATCAGTCCTTAAAAAAGATGCTTAAAACAAAGAAAGCTGGTTTTGGTCGCCACCTTCCTGCTGTTTGCGTTTGCGAGCTGTAGTCATGCCCATACCCTCGAGCTCCAGTTCCTGACTAAGCACAAAACTGTATTCGGGATACAACAAAGGTCCCTGAGGCTGTAGCACGGCCAGCGATTTTTCTTTCGGACTTTTTACAGCCGGATGTATGGGGTAGGCATTAAAATCGTCGGGATCGAACGACCGGAGCAAAGCCGTCACTTCGGCCAGCGGTAAAGCAGGATTTAGCCAATTGCGTTCGGCGGCCCGGGGTAAAATCACCGGTGAACGGTGGTGGCCAATAGCTTGTAATAAGGGATTGGCGCTGCAGGTGATGATGGCAAAACCATGGCTGAGCTGACCGGTATGGAGATTTACATAGCTGTCCCAGATGCCAGCCATGGCAAATGGTGCCATCCCATGACGAGGGTAGATTAGCCAGGGTTGGTCGAGCTTCTGTTGACGTGGCCCTTCTATAAATGCGTCGGCGAGCACCAGACAGCGCTGGGAGCGTATCGCCATGCGGTAGGCCGGTTTCTGGATAATGCCCATGCCGCCGCTGTAATAGGGGTCATCGCTGGGATTGCCATCACCTTCGGCACGGGCGTTGATAAGCAACATAGGTTTTTGCGCCCAGGACGGGATAAGACCAAACTTAAACAGCTGTAATTGTTGGGGCGCAGCCGAGGTAATGACGGGCGTAAGTTCACCCGGACTGATATTGGGGTTGGCCGGCAGCTCCGCCCCTTCGGGTGCTACTGCTCCAAAACGTTCTTCTATCACCTTGAGCTGGGTGACCAGCGTGTATCGGCCGCACATGACTGCAAGCTCGGAAGTTGTTGTTGTTTCACCAAGCCTAAGCTATTTTGCTTGTTTTTTTTTCTGCTCCTCCGTTTCAACTTTAGATTAGTTCTCTATATTTGCAGTCCGTTTGAGGTAGTTTACTGCCAGAAACACAAAACGGTTCTGTAGCTCAATTGGATAGAGCATCTCACTACGGATGAGAAGGTTTGGGGTTCGAATCCCTACAGGACCACAAGCAAAGCACAAAACCACTTCTACAATCTCAAAAGCCCCTTAGAGCAGTCAAAAGCCCTATGGGGCTTTTGTGTTTTATGCCCAAAACGCTATGAGAAACCTATTTTGTTCTGCACCCGGTAAAATGGAAAATTTTGCTACTGTTTTGGCTTTTGGCAATAAGATGGATTCTGTAATTTCTGAAGCTCGCGATAATTGCAGTCCGGCAGACTTCAAGGCAATTGTGACTGCTTTTACAATTTTCAAATATTCAGCAAAATTTTGAGCTCCAACTTCACTAGGTGATGATGGCCCAGGTTATAAAAGTTGAATTACCCATCATGGAACTGCTAGAATAGCCCAAACATTCAATTGGAAAAATGCTATGATAGATGTTGGCATTAGTGGTGGAATTGGCTGTATTGGAATGGCAGTTGGTTCAGCAGTCGCTACAGGTCCTGTTGGTTGGGTTGGAATGGCTATATGTGCTGGTTGCGCAGACGTATCATCAGGAATTGCTGGCTGGTGATGAAAAAGTTATCAAAATTGAAAGCTATGCTGATTACAGTAACTCTTTGGGTACTGTTCTCCGCATTCGTGCACTGTGGTGTAATTCTTACAATTGAAATTGGGGAAAACCGTGAAATTGATTTCAACAAATGAGTAATCAATTCTGCAATTTTTGGTGTCGTTCAATCTGCACTACCAATCCTCCTCTTGAACCGATTCTACAAAAATATGTAATAAGCTATTTCAACAGTAATAAAAAAGGGAGACTATACCTCCACCTTTTTATTACACAAATACTAGAGACAACAAATATTCTCCCTTATCATCGCGTTCCGGTGCATTTGAAGCCTTCCCCGAAAACTGCTACAGTTAAAAGTATTAAATTCGGAGACTTGTATGAAAAAATCGGGGTTTACGGATAGCCAGATAGTAGCAACCGTGGCACTTCATGAAATGGGTCAAAAAGGAGCTGATATCTTCCGGGAATATGGTATTAGGCGGCCTTCCTTTTGCTCTGTCTGCAGTTTTTTTTGGGCATCTACTTGAGGGAGAAAGATGAAAAACGACAAATCGAAATATTAATAATTGACGATTCATATGTAAGCTTTTACATCCTGCTCCAGATTAAAAATTAACTAAAAGAGCTTAAAAATGATGTTGGCAAACCAGATGCCGACCTCCTTAGGTTCGATATGCACCCAGGGTTTAATCTATCAGTATTGAATGAAAGGCCCAGACAAACACTAAATTGGGACACCCCAAAAGACCGATTTAATCAATTAATTTTAACTACTTAATTTTTGCACTAGCAGCTTGAAACCGCCATTTGTTTAAGTTATAGCCCTGCCATCTAGGCGAAATAAATTTGAAAGTGTGCACCATTTTTTATTCAAAATGAAATTAATAATTTCAAACAAATACTAAATATTTTATTTGTAGCAACATCCTTCACTGAATCAATACTATCAAATAATAAGCGTTAAATATCAAACATTTAATATCCAGATACTTAAAAAAATCGCACCCAATTGTTTCAAACAACAATTCTGTAGTTTTCATTTCTCAAAATACTCAAGATTAAAATTGAGAGCCAGCTCTGGCTGAGTCTCTCTCATTCGAGCTATTTCTCAAGCTTCGACTTTTGAATTCAGGTAAGCGCTGCGTGTGCGTTTGTACTGATCTGCTTCCTTACACGCAACCAAAGCGAATTTCAGGTACTTCTTGCCTTCGTATTCATAGATGAAGACTTCTGCGGCTGTGGTGTCGAATACTACTTCGACTCCGTTTTCGATTTTCTCGATGGATTTGCCATGGCCGATGTAGTTTTTTACCTCTTTTGAGGTTTTGACGGTTGTTTTTTTTGGACTTGTTCCTGACTATACGTTTTAGTGGTTAATGAATTTTATAACTTTAAAATCGCGGCCTAACTCATCCGGTTTTTAAGCAGTTAGGACCACGATAACCTACCCGCTTTTGGGTATCTTCTAAAAAAAAACAAAGATTTTATACGTTCGGCTTCGGTTTTTTCAATGCTCTTAGTAGCTTGCAGTAAAATAAACTCCAACCTATGAAAAATCAATACCGCTTGTTGAGCGCAGCCCTCCTCACTTTTGGCCTATTAAGCGCGACAGTGACTACTGCCCAGCGCGTTGCCGATGTATACATTACTAAAATGTTATTGAAGACCGACAACGATGCTACCATTAACTTCGCTACCCGTGAATACCTCACAGAAACTGGCAAAAACAACACCAGCTTCGAAATCATCGGCGTACGTATGCTGGACAACAACAACAAATACATGGTTTTTGGCAAACATGAAGTTACCGCTGACCACCGCGTGAATGCTGAAGACGTTGACCTCGATATCAATATGACCCACGGCAAAGACGAGCTAAAATTCCACATGGCCCGCTTCCCTAAAGTGAGCTATCAGTTTGTAGCCATCGATCAGGACGATGCAAAAGACCTGCTCGAAAACGTAAAACAATTACGCAGTAACTACATCGCTGGCGATACACTCAAAGTAAAAGATGAGTTGCGTATGTTCCAATACCGTTTGAACAAAGATTTCGCTGTAAGCATGAGCCTTGGTAAAGGTGGCAGCTCAGCCAAATATTTCGACCTCTGGATTGGTAACCGCCGTCAGACTGTAAGCAGCGACAAATTCATCTATTATGTCACCCAGTTTTTGGGCGAAGAGCAATAAAAACCAAACTAGTATAAACCAAAAAGTCCCGCAATTGCGGGATTTTTTGGTTTATACCAGAAGCTAATTTTATTTGGTCGTCTTACCACTGCCTGGCTTAGCAATCTGATCACGCATTTTGGTGTCAGCTTGGATATTCTCCATTTTGTAGTAGTCCATTATACCCAACTGGCCGTTACGGAAAGCTTCTGCAATCGCAATCGGAATCTGGGCTTCCGCTTCAATTACCTTAGCACGTGATTCCTGCGCTTTAGCCACCATTTCCTGCTCTAAGGCAACGGCCATGGCGCGGCGTTCTTCGGCACGGGCTTGGGCAATTTTTTTATCAGCTTCAGCCTGGTCGGTTTGTAGTACAGCACCGATATTTTTACCTACGTCGATGTCGGCGATGTCGATGGAGAGGATTTCAAAGGCTGTTCCGGCATCCAAACCTTTCGAAAGCACCATTTTAGAGATCAAATCGGGGTTTTCTAATACTGATTTGTGATTGGTAGCCGAACCAATCGACGAAACCACACCCTCACCTACACGGGCAAGCACCGTTTCTTCACCAGCACCTCCCACCAATTGTTTGATGTTGGCACGCACAGTTACACGGGCTTTAGCAATGAGCTGAATACCATCTTTTGCCACAGCAGCAACGGGTGGTGTGTCGATTACTTTAGGTTGAACCGACATTTGTACGGCCTCAAATACATCACGACCTGCCAAATCAATAGCGGTGGCTGCTCTGAAATCGAGCGGGATATTGGCCTTTTCAGCCGAAATAAGGGCGCGAATCACATTATTTACATGTCCACCTGCCAAAAAGTGGGTTTCAATTTCATTACTATTCAACACCAAACCCGCCTTGGTAGCGGTAATGAGTGCATTTACAACAATGGAAGGTGGCACTTTACGGATACGCATCAATACCAAATCAAGTATACTGATACGGACACCACTGAAGATGGCCGTTATCCAGAGGTTAATCGGCACAAAATACAGGAACATGAACAAGGCGACAACAACACCACCTATGCCCAGTAACAAAACGGTTAAATCATTCATATTTAAGTATTAAAAAGGTTTTACAATAATTTTTTGGTCTGCATAACCTACGACAACCACGGCCTTTCCGCTGTCGATTAGGCCGTCTTCTACCTGTACCTCATACATTTTACCATGAAAGCGGGCGGTACCCATCGGTCGCAAGGCACTTACGGTTACACCTTCCATGCCCATACTAATTTCACCGGCTTCAACCACATTTACCTTGCCGTCAATGGCCTCTTTGAGCGAAAACTTGGTCCAAAATCGGCTGCGTATGCTACGAACTATCACAAAGGCCGAAAGCAGGGTAATTACAGCCACACTCAGCCAGCCAGCAACTGCCCCGTAAATGGAAAAGATGTAAAAAATAGCTACCCCCAGGAATATAGTGCCTGCAATCCCGACAAAAGTGACGCCCGGAACCACAAACAACTCTAAAAAAAGCAATAAAAGGCCTAAAACAAGGAGGAAAACAAGGGTGAGCAGCATGGCTTAAAATTACGTGCTTTTTAGCGATTCTCCGCCAACCTCGCGTTTTATAATCGACATATTAAAGGTACTCCTGCACTTGCACCGACTTGGATATTTGTTGATCCTCCAAAATTAGAATTTGACTCCATTTCTAGTAATGAATTCTTGAACTTCCTTTTTTATTCGAAAGTTTACAAAAATATCAACATTAATTGTACTCCTGTCGAACCGTTTTATCTGATTACTGAATTTGAGTGACTATATAATGTTTAATGTTTAATGGGAACAGCGAATAGCCTGACCTAACAACAAACTGTCTATTATGAAATAAAACCTATTGTGTCTATCACCAATCTTTTGGCCTGAGCATGACTTTTTATCATTGAAATAAACATTATCAATCCAATCCTTATAATAACAAATGGTATCGTTAAATACAACAATCACAGTATCGCCTGAAATAGCAGGAATAAAATCTGAAATAGCAGCTTTTTTTGATGGCGTTTCTCTCCTATTGAAAAATGCAAGCATACCAAATGGAGAAATGACATAAGTATCCGTTGAACCGTTTACTTGTTTCTTATTTTTTATAACGATTGTATTTGCAGTTCCATTGATTTAATAAAAATCTCCATTCGTAACGTACGTATGTTTAGTGCATCCCAGAATTACTAAACTACTGACTCCAATAATCGAAAAGGTCATCCAACTTGTCTTCAGGAGCATTACCACCTAAGTCTTTTAAGTTTTCTTTCCAGTCGGTCGCCGTTGATGCATCAATCACCGATTGCTCAATCTGAGTAATCGTATAGCCTGAAACATTGATCATAATTCCCAGGTGGTACAACATCATCCATTAAATCTCTAACAATTCCAGTGTAATTACCAATTTCATAGGGAGGTTCATAGCCCATGTAAATCTTTCGAGTTAACCGCCGTTGAACTCTTCGAACCCACGATTTTGCAACAAAATTTTTTCCAAAATTGAATATATTTTTAAATTTTCGGATTGATGCGGTACTTAAAATAAATATTCTGCATTGTGACTAATTTACTTCTAGGAAAGCTTTTAAAGCTATTAATTATTTCCGCTGTGAGTAATTCTCTGCTAATCATTCGATTAATAATCGACGCATTTCTGGCACACCAGCATTGGCTGTAGCGTGGATGACGGTCAAAGCCTCTAAACCAGTCACGGGCACCGGTTCTGGGTCGATGAGGAATTTAGGTATGTGAGATGGCGCTTCGTAAACCAAACCAGCAGCGGGATAAACTTGAAGCGAAGTGCCTATTACCGCAAATAGATCTGCCTTTTGAGCGATAATTCGGGCATTTTCATATTCAGGTACTGCCTCACCAAACCAAACAATATGTGGCCTCAGTTGGCTCCCATCGGCGTGTAATTCACCCCAGTTTAAATCGCCAGGACAGGCCTGAATTAAGTTCGGGTTTATGCTGCTGCGGGCTTGGTCTAGTCGGCCATGGAGATGTAGAACCCGACTCGAGCCTGCCATTTCGTGCAGCGTATCCACATTTTGAGTGATAATACTGACCTCAAAAAAGGCTTCCATTTCCGCCAGTGTCTGATGCCCAACATTGGGGACAGCTTTTAAGGCAGCTGCACGCCGCATATTGTAGAATTCAAGCACTTTTTGTGGATTATTGTGCCAACCTTCAATACTTGCCACTTCCATAATGTCGTAGCCCTCCCACAAGCCACCTGCTCCCCGAAAAGTGCCCAATCCACTTTCGGTGCTGATGCCGGCACCTGTTAATACGACCAGATGTGGTTTTTTCATCGGATGCGGCCTCCGTATTTGCGCTGATTGCGGTAATACACATCTTCTAAATAATCAATGCGCACCCCTTTGGAAGTAGACGCATGTACAAAACGTCCATTTTGGAGATAAATGCCTACATGCCCCACTTTTCCACTTCTGTTCAGGTCAAAAAAGACCAAATCGCCCATTTCGAGTGCGTTGATATTGCGTTTATCTGCTTCTTTATAAAGACCAGACGTATTTCTGGCTACAGCCTTTTTGTGAAACTCCAGAAAATATTGATGCACAAATCCTGAACAATCCACGCCTCGTGTCGTACTTCCTCCCAACCGGTAAGGCGTACCCCACCATTGGTCGATAAACTTGTATTGCTGCAGATGTTGGGTTTTGACGGCCTCACCTATCAAGGAGGTGTATTTGTCGAGTATCAACCGATCGCTGCCATTCAATTCCAAACCGCTGCTGCTCTTACGTTTACAGGAAACAGTGGTCAGCAAAGCACAGATAAACAAGAGCAAAATTTGGCGCATCTCCCAAAAATAGGGTTTACGGCATTTCTTCGGCCCCTATTCTACACTTTAACTCGATTTTATCTGTTTCGGTAGAAGAGAGATGCAGTGTTTTCAGCCATGCATTACAGCGACCAGCGACTGTAATACAAACGTAGCGTTGCGGTGTCAATGATGGCTTCCTCGCTTTCTACGTTGCCAATGGCCTGTTGGTAGATGTAGTCAGTTCCTTTTTGGATCCAGCTGCTATCGTTGGGTATGCTTCGCTTCAGCAGGTCGAAGTTTTCGGCATCAAACTGCAGCTGAATATTAATCTCATACTGCCTGCCCATGAAGCCTTTTTCGCTGCTTTCATTTTTCACCACTTCATAATCGGCAGGCAAACGTAGGCCGCTGAATTCGCTGATAAGGTCGATGCGCAAACCTTGCAAACAACCACCGGAAATTAGCATCAACAGCAGTAAAACGGGGAATAAAATCTTCTTGTGCATAAATTACATACGTTCGGGAGCTTCAATACCCACGAGCCATAAGGCACGTTTGAGGGTAAAAGCTGTCATTTCAGATAATTGAAGTCGGAAAGCACGCCGCTCCGTATCCGCTTCAATGAGCACCGGGCAGTCGTGGTAAAAACGATTAAAAGCAGTTGCCAAATCATAGGCATACTGACATACCAAAGCTGGGCTCAAACGTTGGTCAGCATCGGCCACCACCTCTTGGTATTGCAACAATAATTTGAGCAGCTCACGCTCAGCATCTTCTAAATGGGTCATTTCGCCCTGAAACTGACTACTCAAACCTTGATCTGCAGCTTTCCGTAAAATGGAACGGATGCGAGCGTGGCTGTATTGGATAAAAGGACCAGTATTTCCCTGTAAGTCAATCGATTCCTCTGGATTAAATAACATTCGTTTCTGGGGATCGACCTTGAGTATAAAATATTTCAGCGCACCCAAGCCAATCATACGGTAGAGGTCTTCTTTTTCTGCCTCGGTCAAAGCCTCGAGCTTACCCGATTCATTGGTTTTTACCTCAGCGGCAGCGATTACCTCTTCAATTAAGTCGTCAGCATCTACAACAGTGCCTTCGCGCGATTTCATTTTACCACTTGGCAAATCTACCATCCCATAACTGAGGTGGTGACATTGTTTCGCCCAGGCGTATCCCAGCTTATCAAGCACTTTAAACAGCACTTTGAAGTGGTAGTCCTGTTCATTTCCTACGGTATAGATGGTGCTATCCATCTTCCATTCGTTGTAACGTTCGATGGCGGTGCCGATGTCTTGGGTCATATAAACAGCGGTTCCGTCGCTGCGGAGTAATACTTTTTCGTCTAATCCTTCTTCGCGCAAATCTACCCACACAGAACCATCTTCCTTTTGGGTAAATACGCCCTGGGCTACACCTTCTAGGATTTTATCCTTACCCAGTAGATAGGTTTCCGATTCGTAATAGTTTTTGTCGAATTCAACGCCCAAACGTTTGTAGGTGGAATTAAAACCAGAATACACCCAGTTATTCATGGTTTTCCAAAGGTCGATAACGGCAGCATCTCCTGCCTCCCACGCGAGAAGCATTTGTTGGGCTTCTTTGAGGATGGGAGCCTGCTTTTTGGCTTCGTCCGCACTTTTTCCGGCGGCAACGAGGGTATTTACCTCCTCTTTATACACCTTGTCGTAGGCTACATAATATTTACCCACCAACTTATCTCCTTTCAAACTATTGGTTTCAGGCGTTTCACCGTGTCCGAAATGCTGCCAAGCCACCATCGATTTGCAGATGTGAATGCCCCGATCGTTGATGATTTGTACTTTAACTACATCATCACCAGCTTCGGCTTTAATACGGCTTACGGCATAACCCAACAAATTATTGCGAATATGTCCTAGGTGAAGTGGTTTATTGGTATTGGGCGACGAATATTCGACCACTGTACGACGACCGTTTTTCGCTATGGGTGCTGCTTGGGCCGTCCCAAAAAATGACATCCAGTATGCATCAGTCAAGGCTATGTTCAAAAATCCCTGCACCAATTCGGTCTGCGCAACAAGTTTGTGCTGCTCAAAAGGTACTTCCATTAAAAGGGCAGCCAACTCCTGACCCAGATGCGTTGGATTGGTTTTAAGTAACTTAATTAATGGAAATAGCACCAATGTGATGTCTCCCTTAAACTCCTTACGGGTGGGATTAAAAACGAGATTTAAATCATTTTTAGAAACTTGATATTTTTCGGTAATATATTTTTCAATAACCGCTGAAAGCAATTTTTCTTGTGCCAGCATCGTCAGCTTAGAGTATAGATTGATTGGAAATAGAGTTGGTAACCTTCACCAAAATTTCAAACGCCGTTTCAGCCATAATGTTTTCTTTATCGAGGGTAGGATTTACTTCTACCATCTCAAAACACACCACTTTCGGACTCGAAACTAGGTTTTGTAAAAGTTTACCCGCTTCCCGTTCATTGATACCGCTCGGCACTGGCGTACCCGTTCCCATAGAAACTTTGGGATCCATGCAATCCACATCAAAAGAAATGTAGATGATATCACATTTGTCGAGGGTGGATAGTGCTTCAAAAGCCACCTTCTCTACCCCTCTTTTGCGGACGTCGGTAACTGTAAAGTTTTTGACTTTATACTTCTGAATCAGGTAGTTTTCTTGAGGTTCAACGTCTCTAACAGCGATAAAAACGATGTCTTCGAACTGCACGTTGGCAGATGGACCGCCTAAACCTTTAAGTTTATTCCAGAGGCCAATTGTTTTTTCATCGGGCACATTCACCTTACAATCGATATTGTCTTCGGCCGTAGCCATCGCCAACGGCATGCCGTGCATATTCCCTGAAGGAGTAGTGTAAGGGGAGTGTAAATCGGCGTGGGCATCTACCCATATCACACCCAAACGTTTTTTGGGATAGGCTAATTTGATACCAGCAATGGTGCCAGCAGCTGTACTGTGATCACCTGCCAAAATCAAAGGGAAACGATTTGTCTTCAAAGATTCAGCAACTTGTTTTGATACATTGTCGAGCACCTCGTAAATACCATCCGCATAGCGCGCGAAAGGGTGCCGAACGGGCTCGTACAACAGATCGTTGCGCACAGGCACTACCGTGCCTTTGAGTTTTAGGAAAAACTTCGATGCGAAGTCGTGGGCAGCGATTTTAATGGCATCAACGCCCAAGCTGGCCCCACGAGTACCGGCGCCTAATTCCGACTTGACTTCAATTAGCTGTAAATCTGACATAAAATGCACTTAGAATGTCCGAAAAAGCTAAATTTGCATTCGATTAAACAAGCTTTTCGGCCGATGCAAAGTTATGCAGAATTTCTCGACTTAAGTGTCGGGTTCCCTCAGGATGGATTTAAACTCATTGACGACGAGCTTTATTTCCAGGATATTAATCTGATGGAGCTGGCGGAGACCTTTGGCACTCCACTGCGGTTTACGTATCTCCCGCTCATCTCTGAGAAAATTCAGATGGCTAAACGGCTATTCGAACATGCGATTAAAAAGCACAAGTACAATGGTAGCTATACCTATTGCTATTGTACCAAAAGTTCGCACTTCAAACACATACTAGAAGAAGCGCTAAAAAACGATATCAATCTCGAAACCTCTTCGGCCTTTGATATCCCCATCATCGAAGCACTCGAGCGCAAAGGCATGATTACGAAAGACATCATGATTATTTGCAACGGCTTCAAAAAAGATTCCTATAAAGAAAATATAGTCGATATCATCCACGATGGCTTCACCAATGTGATACCTGTGCTCGACAACAAGGAAGAATTTAACTACTATGCCAACGAATTAGAGGTGCCTGTAAGTCTGGGCATCCGCATTTCAGTGGAGGAACAACCCGATTATCCTTTTTATACCAGTCGTTTGGGTATACGTGGCGACGAAGTATTAGACTTCTACCAAAACAAAATCAAAGAAGACGACAACTTCAAAGTGAAATTGCTCCACTTTTTTGTTAGCTCTGGATTTAACGATACACCACACTTCTGGAATGAGTTGGAGAAGTTTGTAAACGTTTATGTGAAGCTGAAAAAGGTTTGTCCAGAATTGGAGATGATTGATATCGGTGGTGGATTGCCTTTCAAAAACACCCTCAGTTTCGACTACGATTATACTTATATGATCGATGAAATCGTGAATCGTATCAAAACCATTTGTAACGATAACGATATCGCAGAACCCAATATTGTCACCGAATTTGGCAGCTTCACTGTTGCTGAGGCCAGTGGCATCATTTTCAAAGTTTTAGGTCGTAAACAACAAAACGATCGCGAAAAATGGTTGATAGTAGATGGTAGCCTAATCACCATGTTACCCGATGTATGGGCCATGAACCAGAAATTCATTCTGCTCCCACTAAATAATTGGGATGCTGAATACGAAAGGGTAAACCTGGGTGGCATCACCTGCGACGGCCTCGACTTTTACAAAACAGAGCAAAATATTGCCTCCACCTGGATGCCCAAAACACGTAAGGCGCAATATGTAGGTTTCTTTCATACAGGCGCTTATCAAGAAACTTTGAGTGGTACGGGTGGCATTCACCACTGCCTTATTCCTACTCCTCGCCATGTGCTGATTCGCAAAACCAAAGAGAACAATCTCGACTACCAACTCTTCCAAGAAGAGCAAAGCAGTAAGCAGGTGCTAAAAATTCTCGGTTATTGACGAATTGTTTGGGAGAAAAAACTGAATACGCTATATTTGCAGTCCATTAGAAAAATCAACAGCCATGGGTGTTACCTCACTGAAAAGAAAAGCCAGAAAAAATCGCACCGTTTCACGTCTGCGTACACAGGGTTTGAAAAAAGCGAAACTTGGCACCTATGCCAAACCCGCTACCGAAGATAACAACAACGAAGGCACTGCCGAATAAATTGGGTTGCCTTGTCGGTTAACCGACATGAGCATGCCATTTTCACGCTTTGCTCAAGTTCATATAAAAGGCCGATATCCTTCTGGGTATCGGCCTTCTCTGTTGTGAAGCGCATTAAAAAGTCGACGTCAAATCAACCTCAAATCTTTTGGGTTTTGGCACTACGTAAAACATCCCAAGTACGATCACCCAATAGCTTTACAGAGGCAATGAAGGTGAATTTTATTTTTTTTCCCCAATCTTCAGGAGAAAGCATAGACAATAATCTAGAGCCATTGTCGCGCTCGTAGAGATGGTAACGTTGACCAATAACCGGCTCAAAATTCATATCAGCGGCATAAATCTCTTCCGCTACTTTAACCCGGTTTTCAATTTCTTTAGCTTGTTCCATGAGCAGTTCTGCCTGTTTGCGCAACATACTGATTTGCAAATCGGCTTGATGGGCTACCGTTTCGAGGGCAACACTCTTGAGCTTCCCTTTGTCGATAGGGCGAATGATAGGAGAAGCCACATGGGTAGCCATGGGCGCTAAGGCGTCTCTACCCTGCCAATATTCGAATTCAGCGGGTGCTGTGTCGGTAATTTCCATCTTCATATTTGTCTAGGAACAAAATTGTCAGGTCTTTGTTTCGTTAAAGCGGCAATGTAAAAGAAACTGAACTTTTTAGGCTCGAAATGTTTTGTATCTTTGCAGCTTTATTGCAGGCGATCACATCTTTTCTCATTACACATCATTTCTAATAATTTATGCGTCAGCTAAAAATCACTAAATCGATAACCAACCGCGAAAGCCAATCGTTAGAGAAGTATTTGCAGGAAATCGGTAAGGTGGATCTAATCACTCCTGAAGAAGAAGTGACCTTGGCTAAAAAGATACGCGAAGGCGATCAACGCGCCCTGGAAAAGCTTACCAAAGCCAACCTGCGTTTCGTGGTATCTGTTGCCAAACAATATCAGAATCAAGGCTTAACCCTCAGCGACTTAATCAATGAAGGTAACCTTGGACTGATTAAAGCCGCAAAACGTTTCGACGAAACCCGCGGTTTTAAATTCATTTCGTATGCGGTGTGGTGGATTCGTCAGTCCATTCTCCAGGCTTTGGCCGAACACTCGCGCATTGTCCGTCTTCCACTCAACCGTGTTGGTTCTTTGAACAAAATCGGTAAAGCGTTTTCGCAGCTGGAGCAACAATACGAGCGTGATCCTTCGGTAGAAGAGCTGGCAGAAATGCTGGAAGTATCAACCGACGAGGTAGAAAGCACGCTGAATATCAGCGGTCGTCATATCTCGATGGATGCTCCTTTTGTACAGGGCGAAGAAAACACCTTGCTCGACGTGCTGGTTAACGACGACGCGCCTAAATCAGACGGCATCCTCATGCAGGAGTCGCTTTCGGCCGAAATCGATCGTTCACTGGCTACGCTTACCGAACGTCAGCGCGAAGTCATCAAGCTGTACTTTGGTATCGGGCTCGACCACGGCATGTCGCTTGAGGACATAGGCGAGAAATTCGACCTCACCCGCGAGCGTGTACGTCAGATTAAGGACAAAGCATTAAAGCGCCTGCGGCATACCTCACGCAGCAAAATGCTGAAAGCTTATCTCGGCAGCTAACAATTTCTTATAAATATTAACCAAGGCCGGCTATCCGGCCTTTTTTTATGTATGGCACACCGATAACACCAAACCCTTATTTTTGCAATCTTATTTCCAATACGCATGTTTGATAAACTCACCGACCGCTTAGACCAAGCCTTTAAAACACTCAAAGGCGAAGGCCGTATCTCGGAAATCAATATAGCCGAAACCATGAAGGAAATCCGTCGGGCATTACTTGATGCCGACGTGAGCTACAAAATCGCTAAGGAGTTTACCGACACGGTACGTGAGAAGGCATTGGGTCAAAACGTAATTAAAAGTGTTTCGCCCGGCCAGTTGCTTACCAAAATCATGCATGAGGAGCTCACTCACCTCATGGGTGGCAGCACTTCCGATATTAATATAGGCGCCAACCCAAGTATCATCCTTATTGCAGGTTTGCAAGGTTCCGGTAAAACCACCTTCTCTGGCAAGCTGGCCAATATGCTCAAAGAAAAGGGCAATAAAGTATTGCTCGTAGCCGCCGACGTTTACCGCCCAGCCGCCATCGATCAGCTCAAAGTATTGGGCGGTCAAATAGATGTAGACGTATATGCTGAAGAAGGCAGCAAAAACCCAGTTCAGATTGCAGAAAATGCCGTTAAAAAGGCCAAATCAGAAGGTTATAAAATTGTCATCGTAGATACAGCCGGTCGTTTGGCTGTGGATGAAGCCATGATGAATGAGATCGCCAACGTTTCCCAAGCAGTTAAGCCGCACGAAACCTTGTTTGTGGTCGATGCCATGACAGGTCAGGATGCTGTAAACACGGCCAAAACTTTCAATGACAGGTTGAATTTCGATGGCGTAGTCCTCACCAAGCTCGACGGCGATGCCCGCGGTGGTGCGGCTTTGACCATTTCTTATACCGTTGGTAAGCCGGTTAAGTTTATGTCGACCGGCGAAAAAATGCAGGCTCTTGACGTCTTCCACCCCGATCGCATGGCCCACCGCATACTCGGCATGGGTGATGTGGTCTCGTTGGTTGAGCGGGCTCAAATGCAGATCGACGAAGAAGAAGCGCAGCGGCTTTCCAAAAAAATCAGCAAAAACCAATTCGACTTTAATGACTTCCTGAGCCAGATTAGCCAGATTAAAAAAATGGGTAATTTGAAAGACCTCATGGGTATGATCCCAGGCATGGGCAAAATGTTAAAGGATGTCGATATCAGTGACGACGCCTTTAAACATGTCGAAGCCATCATTCAGAGCATGACCCCCATTGAGCGCAACAACCCTGATCTGATTAATGGGAGCCGCCGTAAACGTTTGGCCGATGGTTCAGGAACCAGTATTCAGCAGGTAAACCAGTTGCTCAAACAGTTTAATGATATGAAAGGCATGATGAAGAAGATGAATGCCATGGGTGCCGGTGGCAAAATGCCAAAAATGCCTACCCGTCGCTAATACTATCAGCGTAAATCTTAAACAATCTGCGTTATCTATGTACTATCACGAATTCATTAGTGGTATTGTAGAATAAATGAATTCCACTATCTTTGCAACTCGTTTAAAAACAACGATCAATGTCAGTAAAGATTAGATTACAGCGTCATGGTAAGAAGGGCAAGCCTTTCTTCCATATTGTGGTGGCAGATGCACGTGCTCCGAGAGACGGGAGATTCATTGAACGTTTGGGTATTTACAACCCGAACACGAATCCTGCCACCATCGATCTCAACGTCGACAAGACCCTTGAATGGGTATTTAAAGGTGCTCAACCCACCGATACTTGTCGCGCCATCCTCAGCTATAAAGGCGTGATGATGAAGAAATACCTGCAGGAAGGGGTTCGCAGCAATTTGTTTGACCAAGTCGAAGCCGACAAACGTTTCACGACCTGGGAAGCAGAGAAAGCATCGAAAGTAGAAGGCAAAAAAACCAATTTGTTGACTGCTAAAGAAAAAGCTGTTGCTACTCGTTTCGCCGCAGAAGCGAAGGTAAAAGCCAACCGTGCAGAAGCCATCCTTAAGAAAAACACCCCTGTTGCTGAAGAAGTAGCCGAGGAAGTTACTGAAGAGGTAGCGGAAGTAGCCGCTGTAGCCGCTGTAGCCGCTGTAGCCGCTGTTGAAGCTGTAGAAGCTGTTGAAGCCGTAGAAGCTGTTGCTGAAGTGGAAGCTGTTGCTGAAGTAGAAGCTGTTGCTGAAGTAGAAGCTGTGGCTGAAGTAGAAGCTGTGGCTGAAGTAGAAGCTGTTGCAGAAGTAGAAGCTGTTGCAGAAGTTGCTCCGGAAGAAGCTACTGAAGCTCCTGCCGCTGAAGAAGCTGCTGCTGAAGACGAAGAAAAAGCAGCTGAATAAGCTTTGAAACTCGCTGACGGATTTGAACTCGGCTTCTTAGAACGGACACACGGATTTAAAGGTGAAGTCGTTCTGAAACTCGATGTAGACAATCCGGCACATTATAAAAAACTGGGGTCAGTCTATCTCTTTAAAAAGGGTAAACTGATCCCTTTTTTCATTTCCAGCTCAAAACTGATGGGTAGAGATGAGTTATTGCTGAAATTCGAAGATATCGATGATGAAACCACTGCCCGCGACTTGCTCGGTAGCAGTGTTCACCTGCCCGCTGAGGCACTGCCACCCTTACGGGAGGACCAGTACTACTACCACGAATTGCGCGGCATGCAGGTAATCGACGACCTGCTCGGACCAGTTGGTATTGTCTTAGATGTCTATGAAACCCCTCAACAACATTTGCTTGCCTTTGATCACCAGGGTAAGGAGGTCTTGTGCCCATTAAACGATACCCTCGTTTACAAAGTCGATAAAAAAGCCGGCAGCATACACACCCGTCTTCCCGAAGGCCTGATTGACGTTTACCTCGCCTAAAATGCGTATCGACATCCTTTCAGTTGTCCCCGACTTACTCCACAGCATGCTGAATCACAGCATACTCAAGCGTGCACAAGACAAAGGTCTAGCTCAGATTGTAGTACACAACCTTCGTGATTATACCACCGACAAATACCGTCAAGTAGATGATTACCCTTATGGTGGAGGAGCCGGGATGGTGATGCTGATTGAGCCCATCGATAAATGCATTGGCCAGCTAAAAAGTGAGCGAGAATACAACGAGATCATCTATATGTCGCCCGATGGTATTCTACTCGATCAGCCGCTATGCAACCGTTTGGCAACCCTAGAGGGCAACCTCATCTTGCTATGCGGCCATTATAAAGGTGTAGATGAAAGAGTAAGAGAAAATTTCTGCACCATGGAAATATCCGTTGGCAATTATGTCCTAACCGGGGGCGAGCTTGCAGCAGCAATTGTAGCCGATGCTGTAATTCGTTTGCTACCCGGTGTTTTGGGCGATGAAACTTCAGCTTTACTCGACTCATTTCAAGACGATTTACTCGCTCCACCCGAATATACCCGCCCAGCAGATTATAAAGGTTGGAAGGTCCCAGAGATCCTTACATCAGGAAACTTTGGCAAAATAGAACAGTGGCGCCACGAACAAGCGGTAAAACGCACCCAGGAAAGGCGACCTGAGTTATTTAAAGGCGAATAAATCCTATATTTTTCGACGCTACCCCTTTTTGATTCCAAGGAATAGTCGTATACTTGCAACTCGTTTGAAAAACGTTCAATTTCTAAGTTCATGAACCTCGTACAATTCGTAGAACAAAACACAGTCGGTACACAAGTATTGCCAGTATTCAAAGCAGGCGACACCATAGCTGTGCATTATAAAATTAAAGAAGGCAACAAAGAGCGCATCCAGGTATTCCAGGGTGTAGTACTCCAACGCCGTAACTCAGGTGTAAACGAAACCTTCACTGTTCGCAAGGTTTCTAACAGCATAGGCGTAGAGCGTATCTTCCCTACTGTATCGCCTATGATCGACAAAATCGAAGTCGTTAACCGCGGTATCGTTCGTCGTGCTCGTTTGTTCTACTTGCGTACTGCCAAAGGCAAAAACGCACGTATCAAGCAAAAACGCGGATAATTACAATCAGACTTATAAATTCCTCTTCGGTAACGGAGGGGAATTTTTTATTTAAAAAAAATCTGGCACTGCTAATCTGTTTCGTCAATTACTCGGCCATCCGTTGTTAGGTGGTAAGGTTGAAGCTTGTCATTTAGCAGGAGCCAATCTGTACCGCATACGTCAACAACAGTTTTAATCAATTAAACTGTCATCCTTTTTCAGAAAGAGTCGAAGAGACAACTTTAGAACTTGAGTACCGCTTAAAGCTCTCCGATATCCTCGTTCCAAAGCTCTGGTTTTTCGCGGATGAAATCTTGCATCATTCCCACACATTCGGGTAAATCCAAGTCGATGACCTCTACCCCGTGGGACTCCATAAAGGCTTTCGCCCCAGGAAAGGTGCGCGACTCCCCTACAATCACCTTCGGGATACGAAACTGAACGATTGTGCCTGCGCACATAAAGCATGGCATGAGGGTGCTGTAAATCACCGTATCGCGATAACTACCCACCCTTCCGGCATTGAACAAGCAGTCCATTTCACCGTGAAGTATAGGATTATCTTCCTGTACCCGTTTGTTGTGACCGCTGGCCACAAATTTGCCCTCCTTTACCAAAACCGAACCTATAGGAATACCTCCTTCTAAAAGCCCTTTCCTAGCTTCGGCTATGGCCAATTGCATAAATTCGTCGGTTTTACCCATTATTTCAGCTTTTCATCTGCTTTACGGCGTGCTTCAGCCATGAAATTATCAGCGCGTTGATTGGCTTCTTGCTCTAATTGATTGGCCTTGTCGTTGGCTTGTTTGCGCATACCTTGTGCAACTTTTTCAGCCGCGGCTTTTTTGATTGGATTCGACCCAGCTTCGGCAACTAATTTATTGGCATTGGCCTCGCCCTCTCTTCGAATCACATCAGCAGCATTTTTACCTTCTGTTTTGATCCGGTTGGCTTGCACTTGTGCATCAGCCAATATTTTATCGGCTTCGGCACGAGCCTGCTGTTTTTTCTTTTCGATTTCAGCCCGGCCTTTTGCTTCTGCTTCTTGACGTTGACGATCGAACTCGGCTTTGACTTTTTCCGCTTCTGCACGCGCTTTGTCTTCCAATTCTTTTTTGCGGCGCTCCAGTTCATCCAAAGCTTGTTGTTTTAGATCATCGCCAGCGCCTGTGGCCATATTGGCAAGAGATACATCCACTTTAGGGTCGTTCACCAGTCCGGTCATGCGGACATTAACGCCTACTGTTTTGCTCACATTTACATTCACCCCTTTTTCAGCCGCTTTCGATAGCAATCCGTTCACCATTGTATTAGCAGGCCCAAGCAGCTCGCGTGGGACATCCATTTGCAGGGTATAGTCAATGCTCATGTCAAAGCCATTGGAGCCGCTAACGGTCATCTTTATGCCCTGCTGTTCGATTTCGAAGGGCTGTACATAGACGCGGCCGTTATCGAATTCGAAGCTGAGGTTGACGTTTTTCAAGGATAACGAACGTAGATTATTCATTTTGAGCACGTCTGCTGCCTTTTCAAGCGGTTTGAAGCCTGAAATAGTTGCGTTCGGTATTTTCACCAATCCACCACCTCGCAAACTATTCAAGTCGGGTGTCATGTCCTGAAGCAAAAAGCCATTTAAGTCAAAACCAGTCGAAAACCGACCAGAAGTATATTGCCCTATTGGCGCAATCTTCTGCATGGTAACGAAAGTGGTGAAGGTTTCTTTGATGTCGAAATCCTGCATGCCAATGTTAAATGCAACGGCGGGCTTTTTGATATTCTGAGCAGAATAACTGCCAGATGTTTGGATGGAACCTCCCAGTAAATTTAAGCCTACATCCTGAAAGCCTACTTTTTGGTCACGCACCAACAAGTCGCCTTGTAAATTGGTAATCTCCATATTATCATAGATCACCTTTTTAAAATTGGCATTTAACTTAAAATCCACTGTATTAGGAATCTCGATAACGGTAAGCGCGGCACTTTCGGTAGCCGGACTGTCTGCCGTTGTTTCGGTGGCATCGCCCATCAATTCGTTCAAATTGAGGAGGTTAGAATTGACATTAAAAGTCCCTCGCAATTTATCCTCTCCGAAATAGAACGAAAGTAGGTTGTCGATGCGGCCATTGGCACGAATATCGGAAGTCCCCATTTTAGCGTTGAAATCGTGTAAAACAACGAATTGAGGACTAAAGACCATGGCCATCTTCTCAATTTTTACGCCATCCTGAAAATCTGCACTACTAACAAAAAACTGCTCCAACAGCAACTCCCCATTTACGGTGATGTCGTTGTACTTCTGCTGCTCGATGGCATTAACACGACCACTGGCAGTTACCGCCGCTGTAAAACGGCCCGTCAACTCCTTAACCCTATCGCCGGGTATAAACTGCTTTACCTTATCAAAATCGATTCGGGCATTTAGAGCAGCATTGATAGTTGGGTCACTGATGGGTTTGGTCGTATATAAGCGTAAATCGATAGGATTTCCGGCCATGTCCATGCTAAACTGCTTCAAATCAATAATGGTGGCATCTAGATCACCGGTTGGATTGGTGATTTTGAGATCCATCATAATATCATTAACTGCCGCCGGTAGATCTGGATACTGGAAATAACCTTTGTCTACCCCCAGCACAAAATTGAAAGCCGGCATACTGTTGTCATTGTATACCCCTTTAAGCATTCCATCGAAGACAAACTTTCCCTTGGTTTTGATGTCTTTGAAATATTCATCAAACATACCTGGCACAACCGACAACAAGGCTTTGAAGTCACTTTGCGGGGTATTAAACTTCATGTCCATTACCATATCATCACCTGGCATGGAGAATACACCCGACAATTTCATATTCAACTCATTCAGATATAGGTCATTATCCGTAAACGTAAAGCTGAAATTGGGCATATTGATGGCAATGGGCACATCGAGATTGGCGGTGGCTTTACTAATGAAGGTGGCTCCTGCATACGCGTAAGTCACCGATTTGATTTCCGTTTTGGTCTTAAGCACAAAATCATCGCGCGTAAAATCGCCACTACCTTCATGGTCAATGCCTAAGAGTACTGCCTTCTGGGCATAAAAACGGTCATCATATACCAAATCTACATTTTTCAAGACGTAGGACTGTATCGCAAACTTAAAGTCACTGGCAGCTGTATCTACCGCTTCCACTGTCGCCGTATCGGGTTTCATGATATCGTAATTGGCCTGACCACTTTCCAAAACCCGCACATGAAACTTGGCATTGGCTACTTTGATTTTACGAATATTAAGGTCTTCACCCCTAATTAAGGGCATAATATTCAGGGAGATGCTAAAATCCCCCACATTTGCGAGCGTATCCAAAGCAAAAGTGTCCACACCAACCACCACAAAGTCTTTAACAGATAAACTGAGCTGCGGAAAATCGCGGAAAAGAGAAACCGACATATCACCAAAACTCACCTGAGCATTCAGGTTTTCATTTACGGCTTTGAGGGCCGCAGCTTTGATTTTGTCTTTGTAAATAATGGGGATTATGAGGGCAAAGGCCAACAAAAGAACCAACAGACCGAGTAAGGTCAATCCTATTTTTTTCTTCATAACAACAACATAAGCTAGCCAAATTTAGCAAAAAGCTAACTTGAAGCAGCGTCTTTTGATTTACAGATTTTACACCACTTCAACGTCGAAAATACGGGAGAATTGCCGTACGAACGCCTCTTCTACCTCCGAAAATGGCAATTCATGACCAGTTTCAGCCGCCATACTGCTTACTGCTTTATCGTCGATACCGCAGGGAACGATATGTTTAAAGTAATCCAACTGGGTATTTACATTAAGTGCAATGCCGTGCATTGTAACCCACCGACTGGTGCGCACGCCCATGGCGCAAATTTTACGGGCATTTGCAAGGTCAGGATCAAGCCACACACCTGTAAAACCAGTAGAACGCTCACCTCTTATCCCAAAAGGTGCGAGGGTTTCGATAACTACCTCTTCCAAACTCCGCATATACCAATGGATATCGGGTTTAAACTGCTCCAAATCAAGAATGGGATAGGCTACAAGTTGGCCGGGACCATGATAAGTGATATCTCCACCCCTGTTGATGCGATAATAACTGGCTTGGTGCGCTTTTAAACCTACTTCATCGAGCAGCAAATGACTTTCCTTGCCGCTTTTACCCAAGGTGTATACATGCGGATGTTCAACCAAAAGCAATTCATGGCCAATGGGCAATTGGGCCTCTGGCGACAAATCCCTGTTTTGAGACTTAATAGCCAACTTAGCAGCAAACAACTGCTCCTGGTAATCCCAGGCCTGCTGGTAATCTAGCGTGCCAAGGTGAATTAGCTTGACTTGCTTCTTCATGCGGGTACATAGGTTTCCAAGAGCTGACAAGCAGTATCAGGCGCGAGCACGACCTCCTTAAAAAGCGCTGGAATTAACACACTATCGCCTATTTGCAATTCGAGCTGCTGTTCGTCGGCAGTAATTGTACAAGCCCCTCCAATACAAACGTAAACTACAAAACTATCGCGCTGACTGTGGTCACGCTTCAGCCTTCTATCAAAGGTTATCTTATTTGTTTCAAAGTGCTTAGCATTAACTAGTTGTACTACTTCATTTGGAGTGTCTATATAATTTGTTTTGTAATTGTCATACCGTTTAAAATCCAATACTTCCAAGGCTTGATCCGTATGTAATTCGCGCTTTTTACCCTGTGTATCTACCCTATCAAAATCATAAATACGATAAGTGATATCAGAAGTTTGCTGAATTTCGCAGATAAGTAGTCCTTCCCCAATGGTGTGTACCCTGCCTGGCGGAATATAGAAAACATCTCCGGCATCAACTTCCTCGATATTCAGCACTTCCATGATTTTTCCACCAGTTAATGCTGCGAGATATGTTTCCTTGTTCATCTCTTGCTTAAAACCGGTAATGAGGTTAGCGCCTGGATCGTTTTGGATTACGTACCACATCTCTGTTTTTCCCATACAAGCATGTTTAGCCATGGCTTGGGCATCGTTAGGGTGTACTTGTACAGACAAGTTCGCTCCAGCATCCAAGAACTTGATAAGCAAGGGGAATTCTTGTGGGTTCTCCCTGAATGACTTTGCACCTACCAATGCTGCGCCGTAAGCAATCAGCAACTCTTGCAGGTTTTTTCCGCGCAAGGGACCTTCCGCTACTACAGAAATATCACCTGGAACACCAGAAATTTCCCAGCTTTCTCCGCAATTGGGCAGCGCACCAAAATCTTTGCCGAGTACTGTCTTGATTTTATCGCCTCCCCAGAGTTTTTCTTTAAAAATAGGCTCAAAACGAAGTAGATGAAGGGGTGTAGTACTCATGACACTTTCATTTGTTTCCAGGCGTTGATCAATCCGTTTGTAGAACTGTCGTGACTTTGTATTGGTTCGTCGTGTTGTAATTCAGGTAAGATGGCATTAGCGAGCTGCTTGCCAAGCTCCACGCCCCATTGGTCGAAACTGTAGATATTCCACAATATGCCTTGTACGAAAATTTTGTGTTCATAAAGCGCGATAAGCATTCCCAAATGGAAGGGGTTCAACTCTCTAAGTAGTATGCTGTTCGTGGGCCGATTGCCTTCAAAAACTTTAAATGGAGCTAATTTATCAATTTTATCCCCAGATAAACCTAGTTTATTAAATTCATTTTTAACCTCTTCCAAGGTTTTGCCGTTCATGAGTGCTTCGGTTTGTGCGAAGAAGTTGGCCAGCAATTTATCATGATGGCCTGGTAGCGGATTATGACTGATGGCCGGCGCGATAAAATCGCAGGGGATTAAGTGTGTTCCCTGATGTATGAGCTGATAAAAGGCATGCTGACCGTTGGTTCCCGGCTCTCCCCAAATAATGGGACCTGTGGTATAATCAACGGTATGGCCGTTTCGATCTACAGATTTACCATTACTCTCCATATTCCCTTGCTGAAAATAGGCGGCAAAACGATGCATATACTGATCATATGGCAAAATAGCTTCAGAGGTCGCACCCAGAAAATTGGTATTCCAAAGACCAATCAGTGCCAGTAAAATGGGTGCATTTTCGTGCATCGATGCACTTCTAAAGTGCTCATCCATGGCAAAAGCGCCGGATAGTAGTTCTTCGTAACGTACGTAGCCAATACCCAGCACAATAGACAAGCCAATCGCCGACCACAATGAATATCGACCACCTACCCAATCCCAAAAAGGAAACATATTGGCTGTATCAATTCCAAAGGCCTCTACTGCAGCTACATTGGTGCTCATGGCCACAAAATGCTGTGCCACTGCCCCTTCATTACCAGCGGCTTGCAGCAGCCATGTACGGGCACTGTGGGCATTGGTCATGGTTTCCTGGGTCGTAAAAGTTTTAGAGGCTATAAGAAATAACGTGGTGGCTGGATTACATTTTTTCAGGGTCTCTGCGATATGGGTGCCATCGATATTGGAAACGAAGTGGAGATTTAGCCGTGTTTTGTAGGCTTTTAACGCCTCAGTCACCATCACTGGTCCCAAATCACTTCCTCCAATGCCAATATTCACAACATCAGTGATGACTTCACCACTATGGCCTTTCCATTCGCCTGAAATAACCAACTCGCTGAAGGTTTTCATTTGAGCCAGCACCGCCTGAACGTCAGGCATCACGTTCGTACCATCCACGAAAACAGCGCTATCGCTTCTATTGCGCAAAGCGGTATGCAGCACGGACCGGTTTTCAGTGACGTTAATGGCTTCACCTTTAAACAGGGCTGCGATTGCCTCGGGTAAACCACATTCGCGGGCGAGGTCGAAGAGCAGCAATAAAGTTTCTTGGGTGAGGCGGTTTTTGGAGTAATCGAGCAATAAATCGTGTTGGCGTAGACTAAAGCGCTCAAAACGCTTCAGATCGTCGGCAAAGAGCGTCTGCAGATGTAAGTGGCTGATTTCCTGCTGATGTTGCTTTAGCAGTTTCCACGCAATTGTTTTAGTGGGGTTGGAAGTAGGCAACATGCGCTGTAAATTGTAAAATGAACACGCAAAATAAGCAAACTGGCGCGGAAGGTGAACGTTTTGCCGAGAACTTCCTAAAGGATAAGGGTTGGGTAATTTTAGCCCGAAACTGGACCATCGGCCCTTGGGAGCTCGACCTCATTGCCTTAAAAGAAGATATTTTATCCTTTGTAGAAGTAAAAACCCTGACACAGCCTGGGGGATATTACCCCGAACGTCGCGCCAATAAGCAGAAATTCCGCAATATGGCCAAAGCTGGCGACCTCTACCTCAGCACCCATTCGCATAACGGACAGGTACGCTTTGACGTAATTGCTGTTACCCTACTTCCCCATCCACCAGAGATTATTCATTTTACAGATGTGTGGTTTCCGAATAATTTAGGGAGATAACTATTTACCCTTTCAGCAGGCAACTGAGCCCATACCCTACTATTTTATACTCATTTACCGGATAACAACCCGAAGCATCCTCTAGTTGATTAATAATTTCATACCGGTCGGTGACGGCTGCAAGTAGTTTTTCTTCGCTAAAAAAGCCAAAAGGATAACTGATACGACTGTCTTTAAAACCCCCGGGCAAGGACCCTTTACCATTCCAGCTCAACTTAGCATGATGCACAGTAAATATATCCTACTGCCCCTGAATTAAACCTAATCGATTTAAAATAAGACATTTGGCATTTAGCTTTAATAGTTTGTCGAGGTAAAACCAAGGATCAGGAACAGCCTGCAAAGTTCCAGAAGTATGCACTAGATCAAAGCGGCCAGCAAACGTTTGTGCATCTTCAACCGAAGAGAAAAAGTGAAGTTCTCCATGTGAAAAGGACATGAGTTGCTCCCCTCTTTTGGCCATTTCTGTGGTTTCCACCACACACCAAACTAATTTAGTTTCTGGTTTAACTAAGGCGCGTATTTCAAAATAATGAAGACCGCAAGCCCCACCAAAATCTAAAATTTTGAGATCCTTTTTATTCGCATCTAACGCTATCTGGGTAAGCAACGGATGTAAAATGGCCAATTCCTGTATGCCAATTTTCCTCGCTCCGAGCTGCTGGATATACGTTTTTGTCTTTTGAAACACCACATCCACAATGGATTCGTTTTCATAACCATCTCGATTACAGTCCTTAAGTGCAGCGGCGTAGCTGCTGTATATTTTTCTAAAACGATGATTGTCCTTGTATTTCGGATGGATGAACGCTGGTAATAGGGCTTCAAATAAGGCCTTCATGGGAGTTCTGTTGGTTTTCAAATCCAAGAAAAAACATTCGCGTCACATTGCAGCCAATAGATTAAAATATAATTTTTACTACAAGCCTCGGATTCCTGGTTTTCTACAATTGGCATAGCTAATTTACAAGTGTTTTCGGCTATTTTTGCGCCCTATGAGACTGGAACATCTGGAAGACTTGAGGGCACGTGTGAAAGCCCTAAGGGGGTATCTTTGACGTCGATAGCAAAAAAGCAGCTATAGCCGACGTAGAACAACGTGCAGGCGCACCCGGTTTCTGGAACAACGCCGCCAAGGCCGAGCAAATTATGCGCTCTATTAAATTGCCTAAACAGTGGGTTGTTTCTTACGAGGAAGTTGTTGCAGCCGTGGGTGAACTGGAAGTATATTATGAGTTCAACCAAGCTGACGAACTGAGCGACGATGAACTTGATACCCAATACAAACGAACTGTGGTGGTCATTGAAGCACTCGAATTTAAAAATATGCTGCGCTCCGAAGAGGACCAGATGAGTGCCGTGCTTACCATCAACTCAGGCGCTGGTGGTACCGAAAGTCAGGATTGGGCATCTATGCTTATGCGCATGTACCTGATGTGGGGAGAAAAACAAGGCTTTACCATACGCGAACTCGAACTCACCGACGGTGAAGAAGCTGGCATCAAGTCGGTTTCGCTCGAATTTAACGGCGACTTCGCTTATGGCTACCTCAAAGGTGAAAGTGGTGTGCACCGTTTGGTGCGCATCTCTCCTTTCGACTCCAATGCTCGCCGCCATACCTCCTTTGCGTCGGTTTACGCCTATCCCCTCGTCGACGATAGTATCACCATCGAAATAAACCCAGCCGATATAGAAATACAAACCTCCCGTTCGGGTGGTGCTGGCGGTCAAAATGTGAATAAGGTGGAAACCAAGGTACAGTTGACGCATAAGCCTACCGGTATCGTTATCGTTTGTCAAGTAGAACGTTCGCAGGTTGGCAACAAGGATAGAGCCATGCAAATGCTGAAATCGCAGTTGTACGAGCTCGAAATCCGCAAACAGAACGAAGCCCGCGATGCCATTGAAAGCACCAAAAAGAAGATAGAATGGGGATCACAAATCCGTTCTTATGTGTTGCATCCTTATAAACTCATCAAAGACGTACGCACCGGCCACGAAACATCGAATGTGCAGGCGGTACTTGACGGTGAACTCGACGACTTCATTAAAGCTTATCTGATGGGTGCCAATGAAGGCACCACAGCGGATGTAATGGACGACCTGGATTGAGGGAAATTTGCGTTTTTTTAACGCAGAGGAAATGTGTTTTTTGAGTTCCACAGCGGCTCTACGAAACTCTTTTAACTCCGTGTATGCTGCGTTAAAAACTCAAGTACACTCTATTATCTTGGAGCTATGATCCCAGCACTGCAACAACTCTTCGAAAACCAGCAAAACAAAGCGTTATCCCTCCGAAACAGCAGCTACCGTGAGCGTTTGCAGCATTTGCAAACGCTGAAAGTTGCGCTCTTGCAACACGAAGCAGAACTGATAACGGCTATGTACGCCGATTTCCATAAACCGGCAGCTGAAGTACGTACCACCGAATTGGCTTTGGTGTACAAGGAGCTGCAATGGACCAGCGCTCGATTGGCAAAGTGGATGAAACCTAAGCGTGTTTTTTCTCCCTTCCCTTACCTTTTGGGCCGTAGTGAGTTGTACCGCGAACCTAAAGGCCGTACGCTTATTATCAGCCCGTGGAATTTCCCGATTCAACTGGCCATAATTCCTTTGATTGGCGCCATAGCAGGTGGCAACACCGCCATACTTAAACCTTCGGAGCATACGCCCCATACCAGCGCAGTACTTGAAAAAATAGTCACCCAGGCTTTTCAAGCTGAACATATCACAGTTGTACAGGGCGATGCCGCTGTTTCAACAGCATTACTTAGTCTGGCTTTCGACCACATCTTTTTTACCGGTTCTTCCGCTGTGGGGAAATTGGTAATGCAGGCCGCAGCTAAAAATCTAAGTGAAATCACCCTCGAACTCGGCGGCAAATCGGCTGCGATTATCGAAGAATCGGCAGCGATGCAAGATGCTGCCGAAAAATTGGTCTGGGGCAAAACCTTAAATGCAGGTCAGAGTTGCGTGGCACCTGACTATGTGCTCATCAACGACCGCATGATTGGGCTTTTCACCGAAAAGCTGAAGGCAACTTATGCGCAAATGTTCCCGGAAACGGATTGGAAATCGACTATGTGTGGCATTGTCAGTTTGCAACATTTTAATCGGCTCAATACCTTGATTGCAGAGGCGGTTGCGCAAGGCGCCAAAATTGAGGTGGGCGGCAGAAGTGATGCAGAAACCCGTCACATTGAATTTACGGTACTCAGCGGAGCCACGCGCGACATGAAAATTATGCAAGAAGAGATATTTGGCCCTGTTGTGCCCATTTTAGGTTTTCACCACCTAGAAGATGCCATACGTCAGGTGAATGCGTATGACAAACCCCTGGCGCTTTATCTTTTCACTAAAAACAAATACGTCATTCAAAAAGTAAAACAAAACACCAGCTCTGGTGCCTTGACCATCAATGACTATCAGGTACATTTTACAAATCCCAATCTGCCTTTTGGTGGCGTCAATCAGAGTGGCATCGGTCAATATCACGGCAAATACAGTTTCGATACTTTTACCCACGAAAAGGCTGTTTTTCGTCAGACAGGCTGGATAAACGTCAACAAGCCTCTTTATCCTCCGATGGGTAGATTGGGGGAAATGACCCTACGTTTACTCGAAAAAATGTTCAAAAGATGAGCGATATCAGTTGGGACGAGTTTGAAAAAGTAGACATTCGCACCGGCACCATCATTGCCGTTTCAGACTTTCCGGAAGCGCGTAAACCAGCCTACAAACTGAGCATCGATTTCGGTGAGTTGGGCATCAAAAAATCATCGGCACAAATCACTTCCCATTACCTTAAGGAAGAGTTGGTAGGCAAACAAGTAATAGCAGTTGTCAACTTCCCGTCCAAACAAATTGGACCGTTTTTATCTGAATGCCTGGTTTTAGGTGCAATTCAAGCCGACGGAAGTGTAATCTTGCTTCAAACGGAACAAGGGGTGATTAACGGCCTCCGTATTGCGTGAGATCAACAATTGCTATGCCCTACGGCAGCTGATTACCCGTATGCGGCATCAGCATCTCTCTCAACTTTGTAATTTCTTCGGCTTTCTCGGGTTTACCACTTTCGGTATAACTATGTATTAGGTTATTAAATACCCGTGTAATGATATCGAAATTATTGCAGGGCTCGTAAAAACGGGGATGTGCTTCCATTTTGATGAGCTTCAGAAACTGATCGATTTCCTTACGTCCAAACACCATCCCCCGGTTAAAAGCATTGACATAAAAAAGAGGTTCTCTTTTAAAAGCTTCTAGCTTCATTGCTTCCTCCGAATCGTCGAGATAAGTGAGTATAAAGTGCTGCGGCAGGTTTACGCCATAAATAGGCACCTTCAAACGCTGCGCGATGATCATGTACAATAGGCACATCGATATCGGATTGCCCTTACGGCTTTCGAGCACCTTATTGATAAAACTGTTTTGCGGATCACTGTAGTTATCGGTATTGCCCGAATAACCGTGGATACGGAAAAAAATATGATTAAGTATCCGCACTTTCTCCAAGGCCGTGAGATAATAATTCATCTCCATCCATGCATCTATCCGAATGCTTTCGATCTGGTTACGGATTTTTGCTTCATCGAGATCTGGATATTGGTAACGCGCTACAATAATCATGGCATCGAGCAGGTCGCTACCGCCGCTCACAATCCACAACTGCAACATCTCCTTTACATGATCAAACTGTATACGGTGGATGATATTTTCAAGCCGTTCTTGTATGACTTGTTCGGGGTGGTCTTCCCAGGCGTGTTCAAGCCGAGGAATAATATCAGCACCATAACGCAACAGCTCATCGGTTACATGCATCACCACCTCATTGTCGGTATCGTCCAACAAAGAAATGAGGGCATCGATTTGACTTAGATCAGGTAGCAGTGCAGACATATGCGTTATGAAGTGCAATAACGCAGAAATCGTTCACTAACTATCCACAACTTATCCCTTTTTTCGAGCCTTAAATCCACCTTTACGTGCAGGTTTTGGCTCGGGGGCAGTTTCAATGATATGAAGCACTTCATCGAGGGTCAACGTTTTGGCCTCCGTGCCTTTCGGTATTTTATAGTTTACCTTGTCTTTAGCGATATATGGGCCGTACATACCATTCAACACCTGAATACCTGCATCTGGGAAATCAGCAATAAGGCGATTGGCGTCTTTTTCGCGTTTTTCGTGAATCAACACAATGGCTTCCGCTTCAGTGATGGTCATGGGATCCATATCCTTTTTCAGACTCACAAACTTGCCGTCGTGTTTTACGTACGGTCCAAATCTACCCACGCCTATACTTAGCGTTTTGTCTTCGTATTCACCTAACGTCCGAGGAAGTTTAAACAATTCAAGCGCATCCGCTAAACTCACGCCTTCGAGATGCATTCCAGACCTCAAATTGGCATATATAGGCTTGGCTTCTGCATCGGCCAGGTCCATTTTTACAGCAACCGGACCAAATTTAGCCATGCGCACGCTGATTTGAAAGCCGGTGGTGGGGTCCTCTCCTAAAATTCTTTCTCCTGTAGCCCGTTCACTGTTTTCTATGGTCGATTCTACATTCTCATGGAAGGGCTTGTAAAACTTATCAATCATTTTTGTCCAATCGAGCTCTCCACTAGCAATTAAATCAAACTCCTCCTCTACTTTGGCTGTGAACTGGAAGTCCATCACCTTAGGGAAATTCTCCAGGAGAAAATCATTGACGAGCATGCCGATATCTGTTGGCACCATTTTACCTTTATCGGCACCCGTGACTTCCGTTTTTACTTCGCGGCTGATTTGCTCGGCTTTCAACTGTAGTACCACATATTCTCGTACCGTACCCTCCAGCTCCGAACGCTCCGCATAGCCTCGTTTTTGGATGGTAGAGATGGTCGGAGCATAGGTAGATGGCCGGCCGATGCCGAGTTCCTCGAGTTTTTTAACCAGACTGGCCTCGGTATACCTGCTAGGCGGGCGACTGTAACGTTCCGTAGCTGTTGCGTTTTCGAAGCCCAAAGGCTGGCCTTGTACTACGGCGGGCAACAAATTACCTTGTTCTTCTTCTGGCTCATCATCATCTGATTCTAGATAGACTTTCAAAAAACCATCAAACAAAATCACTTCACCTTCTGCAACAAAAAGCGATTTCAAACCACCAATAGCTATTTTGAGTGTAGTCTTTTCAATTTCGGCTTCCGCCATCTGTGAGGCAATCGCACGTTTCCAGATGAGCTCATACAAGGATTGCTGATCGCGATCCCCTTCTATACGATGTACGTTAAAATAGGTCGGGCGTATGGCTTCATGCGCTTCTTGCGCCGAAGCAGTTTTGGTCTTGAACTGTCGTGTTTTAGCGTAGCGGTCGCCATAAGCGCTTTCCACCTCGTTTTTTGCCGCACCTAGCGCCAACTGACTTAAATTCACGCTATCGGTACGCATATAGGTAATGCGCCCGCTTTCATAGAGATCTTGAGCCACTTTCATGGTCTTACTTACCGAAAACCGCAGTTTACGCGAAGCTTCCTGTTGTAAAGTAGAAGTGGTAAAAGGTGGTGCAGGAGATTTTTTCAGTGGCTTCTTTTCTAGGCTCGCTACCTGAAAATCCCGTCCTTTTAATTGTTCCAGAAACGCTTGTGCTTCCTTTTCCGTTTTAAATCGTTCGTTCAGTTCGGCTTTCACCTGTTGCTTTTTGCCAGCAACATCGGCCATAAAAATCGCATTGATGCGGAAAGCACTTTCCGTATTAAAGCCCATTACCTCCCGTTCACGCTCAACCACCAGGCGAACAGCTACAGATTGCACACGACCAGCAGATAAGCTTGGCTTGACCTTACGCCAAAGTACTGGACTGATTTCGAAACCGACCAAACGATCGAGAACCCGGCGGGCTTGTTGGGCATTTACCAAGTCGTAATTTATTCGACGCGGATTATCGATTGCGTTGAGTATGGCACTTTTGGTGATTTCGTGAAATACGATTCGTTGAATTTTTTCTTCTTTGAGTTTGAGTACTTCTTTCAAATGCCAAGAGATTGCTTCTCCCTCCCGGTCTTCATCGGAAGCGAGCCAAACGGTTTCTGCAGCATCTGAAAGTTTTTTTAATTCCGAAACTACCGCCTTTTTATCGGCTGGCACTTCGTAGACAGGCGCATAGTCTTTCTCCACTTCCACGCCGTGATTGCCCTTTTTGAGGTCACGGATGTGGCCATAACTCGACTTCACCAAAAACTCTTTCCCCAAAAAACCTTCGATGGTTTTGGCCTTGGCCGGGGACTCGACGATTACTAAATTTTTTGCCATCTGCTACTTCTGCACACTTGAATAATCCGCAAATAAAAGGATTACAAACGCAAAAGAGCAAGTCTTGTTTACTAAAAAGAAAAGAATGCGTGATTTCTGCAAGAACTACAGTGCGGGAATTATGTCTATTTTTGACGATTGTTTCAATTTTTAACGCCCTCCATGACGTTTCAAAAACTATCAGTCGTAATTCCAGCCTACAACGAAGGCCGTTACATCCACAACATTTTAAACCGGGTTCGTGCCGTTGAACTGGTCGGTGGCTTGCGTAAAGAAATTATCATCGTCAATGATTGTTCAACAGACGATACAGAGGCCGCTATACTTGAATACCGTGACTCCCATCCAGAGCTGAACATTCAGTATTACAAACACGAAGTAAACCAAGGCAAAGGCGCCGCATTACGCACGGGTATTCAACATGCTACAGGCGAGATAGTGGTTATTCAAGATGCTGACCTTGAATACGACCCGCGCGAGTACAATATATTGGTGCAGCCTATACTCGACGAAGTGGCCGATGTAGTTTATGGATCTCGCTTTATGGGTGGAAATCCCCACCGTATCCTCTTTTTCTGGCATACCATCGGCAATAAACTGCTCACCTTTTTATCGAACTTGTTTACCAACCTCAACCTCACCGACATGGAAACTTGCTACAAGATGTTCCGACGGGAGATAATACAAAGTATTAAAATTCAAGAGAATCGTTTTGGTTTCGAACCTGAGGTAACAGCAAAAATTTCCCGTATACCCAAAATTCGTATTTATGAAGTGGGTATCAGCTATTATGGCCGGACCTACGAGGAAGGCAAAAAAATAAATATGAAAGATGCTTTCAGGGCACTGTACTGTATTTTGAAGTACAACTTGTTCCGTTGATGAAAGGACTCCGCATCGATTTTAAC